>Ga0209099_1000742_pt1 | contig 36986 bp, 33 predicted proteins | sample AD_JPNHW2_MetaG_FD_184430 | JGI IMG/M metagenome (GOLD analysis project Ga0209099, IMG submission 184430) | Active sludge microbial communities of municipal wastewater-treating anaerobic digesters from Japan - AD_JPNHW2_MetaG (SPAdes) (version 2) | ecosystem: Engineered > Bioreactor > Anaerobic...
GCTGAAACTATGAGTAAAGGTGTGCAATTCCTGTTGAAAAAGAATAATGTGACCGTTATTGAAGGGTTTGGAAAAATTCAAAAAGATAAAACAGTTGTCGTGACCTCAACTGACGGATCTACTACTGAATATACTGCAAATCATATCATTTTAGCTACTGGTGCTCGTTCTCGTGAACTATCTCATATTCCTCAGGATGGCAAAAAAGTGATCGGTTACAGAGAAGCTTTGACCCTTCCAACATTACCTAAATCAATGGTTGTTATGGGTTCCGGTGCAATTGGAAGTGAATTTGCATACTTTTATGCTACAATGGGTACTGCCGTTACCATTGTGGAGTACCTTCCCAATCTGGTACCGGTTGAAGATGAAGAGATCTCCGGTCATCTGGGTAGAGCATTCCGTAAAGCGGGTATCAAAGTGATCACTTCTGCTTCAGTGGAAAGTGTTGATACATCCGGCGATCTTTGTAAGGTAACTATCAAAGATGCTAAAGAGAAAATCACAGAGATAGAATGTGAAGTGGTCCTTTCCGCTGTTGGAGTTACTACTAATATTCAAGGAATTGGACTCGAAGAATATGGAATTAATATTGAAAAAACAAAGGTTGTTGTAGATGATTTCTATAAAACCAATTGCGACGGTATATACGCCATTGGGGATATCGTTCATGGTCCTGCTTTAGCTCACGTTGCATCTCACGAAGCTTTGATCTGTGTAGAAAAAATTGCAGGTTTAGATCCACATCCTATCAATTATGGTTTGATTCCGGGATGTACGTATACAACTCCTGAAATTGCATCTGTTGGACTCACCGAACAAGCATGTAAAGCTGCCGGTAGAGAAGTCCTTATTGGAAAATTTCCTTTCACCGCTTCCGGAAAAGCAACTGCTGCCGGTAGTCGAGATGGTATGGTTAAAGTGATCTTCGATAAAGAAACCAACGAATGGATCGGTTGTCACCTCATTGGTGATAATGTTACTGAAATGATCTCAGGTGCGGTTATTGCTATGAATAAGAAAGTTACAGGTCGTGAAGTGCTTCATTCTGTTCACCCCCACCCTACCCTCTCTGAAGCTATCATGGAAGCCACAGCTGCTGCTTATGGCGAAGTGATTCATCTATAATTATTTATGAAAAATAAACTATTTGTTTTTGGACTCTTTTGGTTTTCTTTTGGGACTATATTTGCACAAACTAAAGAAAAAAACCTGAATGATACCTGGGTCACTCCCGGTTTTGACTTTCATGTGGGTGGAGGAATCTATTTAGCAGATAATTCTACGGCTAACTTCTATAACGGAGCTCCTGAAAATGAAGTTAATCTGGGATTGTTGTTCAATAACACTTACAGATTCAACGAAATATCCCTTTTAGTTAAAAATAACTACCCTTATGTTGATTCAATGTGGTTAGGTGATTATCCTAGAAATATGCAATATAAAGTGGGTATGAGTATTGCTTTGGGTGCCAAATATAAATTCAATAAAAACTGGGGTTTGTCTCTTAACTATTCTCATGTTCAGCTCACTGCTAATGATGTCTTTTTAATTATGTTTGACGTACTTCCCGGTAATCAAAGAAATAACTATGCCATAGAAACAATTACGGCTACTGAAGAGCGCTCTTTTTTTGAACTAAGTGTTTCCCGTCTATTTCACGTTAATCCCATTTTAAAACCATTCGTTGAGCTTGGCGTTCAGTTTAACTTCTTGAAAGTAAAAAACTTAAGCGCGATTATTGAGGATCAAACTTTTGACCTACTCTCTTCTGTTTCAACGGTTTATATTCCGGGTCAAACGACAACACCGAATTACCGTACCTGGTCTGCACCGGGTTATGGTACCAGCCTTACCGGAGGGGTAAAAATTGTATTTAATGAAACATTTTCTCTTGATCCTGCTTTTACGCTTTCTCTTAGTTCTCTAGGACATTCAGATAATGTCGCTGGTTTTTATACCGGATTAACATTCAACTATATTTTTATGGTTCGTATTGTTATGAGCGATTTATATTTTAATAAGAAATAAATTTAAAACGAAATATTATGAAACAAGGACCTGTTGCCATTATTTTGGCGCTCTCATTAATTGCATTTCCACTGATGTATATCTTTTTGGGTACACCACTCGGTGAATTGGAACTCTCCGCATTAAAACCCCTTTTATGGGTTTTAGGGGCTGCAATTCTATTAACCTTTGTCGTTGGTGAATTAACCAGTAACAACAGCCAGGTGGACAAATTATGGAGTATTTTGCCCATTATCTACGCGTGGATCGTGACCTATTACGGCGACTTCTCCACACGATTAGTCGTTATGAGCATTTTAGTAACCTTATGGGGATTGCGCTTAAGTGTCAACTTTGGCTTAAAGGGTGCTTATAAGTGGAAATTCTGGGAAGGAGAAGAGGATTATCGTTGGCAATATTTGAGAAGTCAAAAAGAGTTTCAGCCTAAATGGAAATGGAGTTTGTTTAATTTCGGATTTATCTGTGGATACCAGAATATTCTTATTTTCTTGTTTACCATGCCCATTATGATTGCTCTTCAAAATAATCACAATTCTTTCGGTACACTAGACATTATTTTTGCCGTTCTAATGTTCTTTTTCATCCTTTATGAAACAATTGCTGATATTCAACAATTCCGTTTCCAGTCGTCAAAATATGCACTTCTAAATAATGGAATTCCTCTTGATGAAAAACACAGCAAAGGATTCTTAGACAGAGGATTATGGAAATACAGCCGACATCCAAATTATTTTGCTGAACAAGCGATTTGGATCAGTTTTTATGGGTTTAGCATTGCTGCCAGCGGACAATGGCTGAACTGGAGCATCACAGGATGTTTTCTTCTGATTGCACTATTTTTAGGAAGTTCCAATTTCAGTGAATCGATCAGTAGTTCCAAATATGCGGAATATAAAAACTACCAAAAGAGGGTGTCAAGGTTTGTTCCGTTTTTGAAGTAAAACAAAGGACAAAGAGAAGTTTCTCTTTGTCCTTTTTATGTAAGCTTTTAAAAATAAAAAATTATTTAATCACAGCTTTTTTGGTTAGGACTCCTTTTGAAGTAGTAACTTTTACAAAGTATGTTCCGGGAGCAAAAGTCTCAGTATTAATGGTGTTTTCTGTTCCGGTATAGATTTTTTGTCCTACTAAGTTGTAAACTTCAATTTTTTGAATATCATTTCCAATAATGGTAAGTAGGGTAGTGGCTGGGTTTGGATAAATTTTGAAGCTGTTATTTGATTCATTTACAGCTACATCATCCATTATTAATTTGAAATTGTCGATATAGTATGTTCCCGTACTTAAATTATGTGGAGCTGCAGAAAAAAAGTTAACGCCTCCTAATTGGGTTAAGCCGGTTGTTTCTGTTGGGGTGTAGTGGAATGGCCATGTATGAACCTCTGTGTTGTTAATCTCCAATTTAGCTTCATCTTCTGTTAAATCCACTTTAATATACACATGAAAGAACTGATCGGAAGGATACGTAAAAGCGATTTGGTCAGCAGTTGAACCACCCACCATAAGATACCCTGTTCCATTGTTGTAAAAATAGCATTCTAAGGCCCATTCAGAACTTGTACCGGCAAAGTTGTGCAATACGTTAAAATAGGCTCCGGGGCCTGTAGAAGGCACGTAATAGTCAAATTCGATCACATATTCACCGGAAGTGAAGTTAGCAATTGGAAATACAACATCATTACCGGGTACAATCTTTAATGAATTTGATGGGGAAGCTGCTTGCTCTGTAGATATGGTTCCATCTTCAGAACCACCGGGAGCAGCGCTCCATGTAGTAAAATTGGTGTTCACAACCGCAATTTTGTCTCCGGCTGTATAAGTGTCAAAGTTTTCTTGGAAAACGATTGTTTGGGCTTGCATCGCGACACACGCAAATAACATACCCGAAAAGAGTAATAATTTTTTCATAGCCTTGTGTTTTAAATTAATAACCCCCAAATTTACAACAATTTTTGAACTTTGCAACATTTTATTAAAAAAAAAATCACCAATGTAAATTGGTGATTTCTGTAGGGTTTTTTGAATAAATATTCCAAAAGGTGGCTATTCGTCTTCTTTGTTTTCTTCTTCGTATTTCTTGATGATTTCATTTTGAACATCCATTGGAACTTGTTGATATTCAGCAAATTTCATTCCATAAGATGCTCTACCTGATGTAATAGAACTTAAAGTAGTAGAATATTTGTTCATTTCTGCTAATGGAATTTTTGCACGGATTTTTTGGAATTCTCCTTCGCTTTCCATTCCCATTACAACTCCTCTACGTCCTTGAAGATCTGTCATAACATCACCCATTCTTTCAGATGGAACGAATACTTCAACGTCATAAATTGGTTCCAAAATTTTAGGACCTGCATTTTTGAATGCTTCACGGAATGCATTACGTCCAGCTAATTTGAAAGCTAACTCATTAGAGTCAACAGGGTGCATTTTACCATCATATACATTAATTACGATATCACGAGCATAAGAACCTGTAAGTGGGCCCTCTTCAATTCTTTCGTTGATCCCTTTTAAAATAGCAGGTAAAAATCTGGCATCAATAGCACCTCCAACGATACAGTTGTTGAAAATTAATTTTCCTCCCCAAGGTAATTCATATACATCAGTACCACGAATTGGATATTTATTTTGGTTTGTCATTCCTTCATAATAAGGTTCTACTAGCATGTGTACTTCACCAAATTGGCCGGCACCACCAGATTGTTTTTTATGACGATACATCGCTTCTGCTGGTTTTGTGATGGTTTCACGATATGGAATCTTAGGAGCGTAATATTCTATTTCAACTTTATTTAATTTTTCTATCATCCATTTGATGATATTCAAGTGTTGTTCCCCTTGACCGGAGATGATCACTTGTTTTAACTCTTTAGATTGTTCTGATAAGAATGTTAAATCAGTTTTACGGAATTCATTTAAAATTGCCCCTAATTTTTCATCATCAGCATTGTTTCTAGCTCTTACAGCTGTGCGGAATTTTGGTTCAGGATATTCAGTTGGTACAATCATTTCATCACCTGATTTTACTAGAGTATGAGAGGATTGTGTTCCTTTTAATTTGATGGTAGCAACGATGTCTCCGGCTACTGCTTTTTCAACTTTTTCTCTATTTTTTCCAGCTACACAAAGAAGCGATGTCAATCTTTCTTTTGAATTGGTTTTATTGTTTACCATATCCATAGCTTCTGTGATCTCTCCGCCATAAATCTTCATAATGGAAAGTTCCCCAATATGCTGTTCAATAGAAGTTTTGAAAACATAACCGGTTGGTGTATCTGTTGTTTTACAAGCTAATGTTTTTCCTGAAACAGTTAATACTCCTGGCATTTCATCTGGAGTAGGAAAACTACTTTTAATGATATCCATTAATCTGGTAACACCTTGATCGGTTTTGGAAGCAACACAAATAACAGGGAAAGTTCCTCTGCTGATAATTCCTAATTTTAAGCCTCTTGCAATCTCTTCTTCTGTTAAAGAGCCCTCATCAAAGAATTTGTCCATTAATGCTTCATCGTTTTCAGCTGCTGCTTCAACTAAAGCATTATACATTTCTTCTGCTTTATCTTTTTCAGAAGCAGGAATATCTTCAACGATCGTTTTTCCACCCCCAACAGGGAATTTTAAAAGTTTCATTTGAAGTAAATCGATAACACTATCAAAACCGATTCCTGCATTAACTGGGTATTGGAATGGCATTACGCTGTTTCCAAAATAATGTTTTAATTGACGAACGGTTTCATCAAAGTTCGCTTTTTCGTGGTCTAATTGATTGATTACAAATGCAGTTGGTACATTCATTTTTTTAGTCCATCTCCATTGAATTTCTGCGCCTACGTCAACACCATTTTGAGCATTGATAACCATCATAGCAGTATCAGCAACTCTCATTGATCCAATAACTTCACCAATAAAGTCATCAAAACCAGGACAGTCAATCATATTGATTTTTATTCCATCATGTTCAGCATACATCACTGTAGCTTGAATGGATTGTTGTCTTTCCAACTCAACATCACGATAATCTGAGATAGTGTTTTTATCTTCTACTGTTCCTCTTCTGCTAATTACTCCGCCATGAAAAGCCATTGCTTCGGCTAGAGTCGTTTTTCCAACGCGGTTACCTCCTATAAGGGCAACATTTCTAATTTCTTTGGTTTGATAAACTTTCATTGTGGTTCTTAAAATTATTATTAAATTGTGATTTCTTAAAACATTTTAAATTGAGGCCGCAAATATAGGGAAAAAATCCCAATTTTTCCACCCCGAATTTGTGAACTAAAATTTAACAGCCTTTTTCACAACTGTTTGTTTTTTAGTGTTTTGTATTTTTATGATATACAAAGAGGAGGGTAATTCAAAGGGCAATTTCAATACAGAATTTCCTGATTCAAAATAATTTTTGTGTATTAACAAACGTTTTCCATCGATTGAATACACTTCTATCGTGTATTGATCTGCTTCATTTAGTTGAAGTTCAATCGTTAACAGATTTTCAATAGGATTGTAAACCTGAACCAAAAAGGGATCTTCAAAATCTGCAATGGATACTGTATTATCAATTGCAAACTCCAATATTACAGGTAAGTGATCTGAGAAATTGTACAATGCATTAGCAATAGAATCAGGTATAGATGTGTTTGCAGGATTATTAATTTCTCCATTTAAACGATTTCCATCTTGTCCTAAAGCATGATACGATTCATTCACAGATTTTACTTTTTTACTACCAAAATAGATGTAAGGGGACACTAATATAAAATCAAACCGATCATCCATTCCTCCCGTAGAAAAACAGCCACCAGAAGATGATGTATGAGTAGATTGAGTATGTATTTCTGCAAATTGTGATGCATTATTCCAATTACCGGGTTGATTAATCGGATCATAAAAACGGTATAATGTATTGGAATAATTGATTAGATTTTGATAGGCTATTTCCGAAGAAGAGTACAAATTAAAGTCTCCGGAAAAAACATAATTATCGGCAACCCCTATTTGTTCTAATTTGGACATTAAAGCGGCTGTTTGTTGAGCTCTGGTTGCCTCATCAGAATCATAACTCCCTGCTTTCAAATGGGTTACGATAAATGTGATAAAAATTGTATCTCCCGATAATAATTGAGGAGTTTTGTAGTACATCCTATACGCATTAATATCTCTTACTGATGTGTTTATATAAAAAAACGAATGAAAACCAAGTTTCCTGGAATCATAATACACCATATTGGCAATGGATCCACCTGAAAAATTGGTTAATGGGCAATTTTGATAATAGGTAACACCATCTGTATTTAAAACGTTATTTTTTATTCTATCTACGTACGTAGATTGACTCCCAATTTCATTGACACTGAAAATATCGGGTTGAACATATTTGATAATCTTTTTTAGATTTAAATCCTTGTCATTTAAGTAGGATGCTGTTACGGTGCAACCACTAGGGACAGCTGTTGTATAATACATCATATTGTATTGCATCATTTTGATGGTATCTGCCTGCAGATAGGGGAGGAGTGCCATCAGAAAAAGGAATGTTGTAAAAAATTTTTTGGTCTGGTTCATTCTTAAATAAATATTGATTAAAAAAGAGGAGTTTTAAGCTCCTCTTTTTGATGTTTAAAATGGCAAATCATCACTGATATAGTCCGGTTCCGTAAGGACAGGGCTCGGTTCAGCCTGGGGAGCATTAACCACTTTGACAGCAGTCTGTTTTTCCCCCTCTTCCTGTTTGGTTCCCAACATGGTGAATGTTGTTGCCTCAATTTCGGTTACATACTTTTTTACCCCGTTGTCTTCCCAGCTTCTGGTCCTGAGTCTTCCTTCGAGATAGATTTGTTTACCTTTGGTAAGGTACTTTTCGGCAATTTCAGCTAAATTACGCCAGCACACTATGTTGTGCCATTCGGTTTGTTCAACTTTCTTGCCTTCCTTGTCTTTGTAGATTTCGGAAGTTGCTAATGTGAAGAAGGCTTTCTTTGTTCCCCCTTCGAAGGCTCTGACTTCAGGATCTTTTCCTAGTCGGCCAATGAGAATTACTTTGTTAATACCAGACATAGTAGTTTGTTTTTTAGTTCATGACAAAGATATAAATAATTCTGAATAATTTTTATTTTTTAAATCAATTTTTTTTATTTTTTTATGATTGGTTTAAACGCTGATTTATTTAGGATCATTTGCAAATCAGTTGTTTGCATCAATTGATCTAAGGTAATTTCCGGATTGTTTTCCATGTATGCTTTCACAATTTTCCATCCTAAAAATTGACCAATTCTCCCTGGAGAAACGTTTCCAAATGGTTTTGAAAAAGGGGCTTCTTCAACATATTTTCTAAAAGCATCATCCTCTTTTGAGTACAAAAGATTGTTTTCAATCAAATATCCCCAAACGTTAGGGTAAAATTTTTCTGCCCAAATATATTTTTTTTCTGTATACCCTATGATCTCTTGCATTGGTTTTTCCGGTAACATCATTTCAGTGAAATAAAGCTTCTTTCCTTCAATGATCATTCCTTCTAATAAAGTAAGAGGAACTTGATTGGGTAAATGTATATAAACAAGTGCTTTTTTGAATATATCAACAGTTATATACTTAGAATCCATTCTTTCGCTGATATATTTGGGAATCCCCATTTTGTTATACAGCGGATAATCAACGCCTAAATACCAGTCAAGGTTAAGATAAATAACATTTTCGAACATATAAGCGGAGGGCATTTCCATATCTAAACCGGGAATCATTGTTATAATTGGTGGTACTTTTTGATTTGGGTAATAAACCAAATAGTGTGCAAAACCATCTACCATTTCATTCTCAAAAACTTCAAAATTGGAGTATAGCTTTTGGGATTTTTTATAAAGATCAGTTAAAACAGGATCATTCAGATATTTTCTTAAACCTTCCACTAACTGCGGATTTTGGTAGGCATTCTTGTCTATCAAATAGGAAGGATATTTCTTTGCAAGTTGTTTAATTCCCTCTTCTAATTGATTTTGATTAATTTTAAATAAATCTTGATCGTATCTTAAGATTTGTAGCTTAAAGTTTCTTTTAGCCTGGTTTAATTCTGTCTTAGGGATTTGAAGCTTTTTCTCTTTTTCGGGCCATAAAAACCAAACTAAAACAGCTGATACAAGCAATACTACAATGACACTTATAATGATCGGTTTCTTTTTCATTTTATTCAAATTAAATTATTTCCAGTTCCATGTATCAATCATGTGTAAAACATCGGTTTTTAAATATTTAATAACCGGTTCCAAAGAATCATTGTTCGGTGCAAAATTAAAATAAAGGGTTGCTCTGACATAATATTTGGCACTATCGGTAACCCAAAATTCTAAAGGTGTAGCTGCACCTTTTCCGACTAATTCGTAAATTTGTCCATAAAGTTTTGCACTATTATCTTGAATCATGGAATACTGGATATCATCTGCTTTTCTACTCTCCACGTGAAACATCAATAGTTTCTCCTCATTTACAACAAGTTCTCTAAGGTTGTTTTTTAGAGGAACAAGTGTCATTTTTAAAGAGACGTTATATTGAGGATAATAAAGATCCATCCAGTATTTATTATTCTCATTTTTCGGAATTGAAAATTGGGCAAATTTAGAGTATTCAAAAGTAAATGGCAACACACTATCCCATTTTTGATAGGAAGGTTCAGGGGTTGAAATTCTAAAATAACCTTTAGGTTTGGCAGAATTAGGAGCCTCTTTTTCAACACAGGCAACCATTAAGATTGCCTGAATAAGGATAAGGAAAATTGTTATTCTTGATTTCATTAAATTTGATCGTTTTTGATTCTCATACTATAGAAAGATCTATATGCAAAAATAACACCAACAATTAAAAACAGTGCTCCAATAATGGGTGTGTAGTCAAAACCATCAGATGCTTTTGCATTTTGTCTTATTAAAACAGCGATTTCAACTGCTAATAAACCAAATAAGGTTGAAAACTTGATGATAGGGTTAATAGAAACGGCTGTTGTGTCTTTATATGGATCACCAACAGTATCTCCAACAACAGTCGCATCATGTAGAGGTGTGTGTTTCTCTTTCAGGTCAACTTCAACCACTTTTTTGGCATTATCCCAGGCCCCGCCGGCATTAGCCATGTATAAAGCTTGAAATAGTCCAAATACTGCGATAGAAATCAAATAGGAAACAAAGAAATTAGGATCAAAGAAAGCAAAAGCTAAGGTTAATGAGAAAATGACAATGAAGATATTCCACATCCCTTTTAAAGCGTATTTAGTGCATATTTTGACCACTTTTTTGGAGTCTTCAATATCGGCTTCTGTTTTGTTCAAATTAATATTTTTCTTGATAAACTCAACCGCTCTATATGCACCAGCTGTAACCGCTTGCATAGAAGCACCACTAAACCAAAAGATAACAGAACCACCCGTTATTAAACCAAGAATAACAGGAGCATCTGTCAAACTCAAATGAAGAAGTCCTTGCGTTTTTAGCATTAAAATGATGGCAAAAATCATCGTAGTCGCACCAACAACTGCAGTTCCGATTAATACCGGTTTTGCTGTCGCTTTGAATGTATTTCCGGCACCATCATTCGCTTCTAAGAAATGTTTTCCTCTTTCAAAATCTGGGTTAAATCCATAATCTCTTTCTATTTCCTCGTGAATTCCGGGTATTTTTTCCATTTGAGATAATTCAAATACAGATTGTGCATTATCAGTAACCGGCCCATAACTATCGACAGCAATCGTTACCGGTCCCATGCCTAGAAATCCGAAAGCAACCAAACCAAAAGCAAAAACAGAAGAATATTCGCCAAAAACTTCCAATCCATGTAAGGAAACAAAATATCCAGCTGTCATAAGGGTAACCATTAACATTCCAATCCAAAATGCGCTAAAATTACCTGCGACCATACCGGATAGTATATTTAACGATGGTCCACCCTCTCTAGATGAGATCACAACTTCATTGACGTGCGCTGACTGAGAACTGGTAAAGATTTTCGTAAACTCAGGAATTATAGCAGCTGCAAATGTTCCCAAACTGATTATAGTGGCTAATTTCCACCATAAGTCGGGTGTGTATTGTTCTTCAATACCCACTAAAGAGTTATTGCTCAAAAGTAGAAAACTGATAACATAAGTAACAATAATAGATACAATAGAAGTAACCCAAACCAAAGCGGTCAGAGGTCCTTCAAAATTAAATCGATCAACGTTTTCGTAACGAGCTTTTGAAATAATTTGATTAATTTTGTATGAAAAGATGGAAGTAAACACCATTAAAATACGCATTGCAAAGATCCAAACAATCAACAAACTTTGAAATTCAAACATTGTAGGCATTACTAAAATTATGAAAGTGATTAGTGCTACGCCTGTAACTCCATACGTTTCAAAACCGTCAGCTGTTGGGCCAACACTATCACCGGCATTGTCCCCGGTACAATCAGCAATAACTCCTGGGTTTCTTGGGTCATCTTCCCCAATTTTGAACACAACTTTCATAAGGTCTGCACCAATATCGGCAATTTTAGTAAAAATACCACCGGCAATTCTTAGTGCGCTTGCACCCAAAGATTCTCCAATAGCAAAACCAAGCAAGCAGGCTCCCGCACTTTTTGCAGGCATAAAAAGAAGTATTGTTAACATTAATAACAATTCAATGGTAATCAATAACAAACCTACACTCATACCCGATTGTAAGGGTATTGATACGACATTCCAGGGTTTCCCTTTTAATGACGCAAAAGAGGTTCTACAATTCGCCAGTGTATTGATTCTTATACCAAACCAAGCAACTGCATAGGATCCTGAAATACCAAGAACTGTCCACATCAAAATTAAAAGTACTTCAGGTATTGTTTTATGACTTAACAAACCAAAATAAAAAACAATGGCAACTCCAATTATTGCAAAAAGAATAATAAGAAATTTTCCTTGTTGTAATAAGTAGGTTTTACATGTTTCATAAATAATTTTTGCAATATCTGCCATCGATTTGTGAACAGGGTGTTTTTTAATTTGTACGGCTTGATATAATCCAAAAATTAAACCGAGAATAACTATTATTGATCCCCACATCAGGAGATCCCACCCGGAAAACATCTCGTTAAAAAATTTAATATTTCTGAAATCTGGTAAAAGCAAATCAGCTTCGCTGGCCTTGACAAAAAAGGGGCTCAGTAATACTAATGGTAGGAGTAATCTTTTTTTCATAAAATTCTGTTTTACATGTTCGTTTTATTTTGTTTTTCGATTATTGTCGATGCAAAGTTACATTATTATTTTAAATTTTTATTAATTCTTTTCATATCACATTATTAGGACAAAAAAGGAGCAAAATTTGCTCCTTTTTTGATATCCTATTGGTATTATTTTTGTTTATTTGGTAATTCCAAACCATACCCTTTCTTCTTATCCTCGACCTTCAACCACAAACCTAATAATATGGCTATAACACCAAAAAATGCAAATATGAGCATAGGTGTTTTGTAATTATATAGTGTCTCACCTTCTACAGCAGCAATCTTATCTAATCTGGTTTGAATATCATTTAATTGACCAACAGACGCTTTGTTCATTTTTTCGATCATTGGAACGATAATGACATCGCTGGTTACAGTAGAATCTTCATCACTCTTTCTGTTTTTATACACTTTCGCTTCATTTAAAGCCAAATAAGTATCTATTTCAGATTGGAATTTTGAAACAAGATTGGTTCTTTTTTCAGTATTTCTATAAACTAAATTTAAATCTTCAATATTTTTACTAATATTATCAGCTAAATTGTTTGTATAATAAACCACAAAAGCATCCTCTTTATGTTTGTATGAAAATTCTTTAGTATTAAATTGATCTTCATATTTAGCCAAAGTGGAATCCATTTTTTGAGTATTTATAACATACTCTTTTTGGATTGTTTTTAAAGTATCTATTTCCGCTTTAATGGTTCTGATATTATCACTTACGCCAGGGTTTGTAGAATTTAAACTCCAACCAATGATAATTGGAACAGAAAGTAAACCAATATTTTGAATCCAGAAAATAACTGAATAAGCAGATCCTAACACTTTATTATCAACTAATTTTGGAACAGATGGCCAAAGAGCAGCAGGTACCAAGGAGAAAGAAATACCTAATACAATAATAGCAAGAATTGCAATTGGATAGGTAAATAAATGAGCTGGCGTCAATGCAAAAATAAGGTGACATATTGTCATTAATATTGCCCCAATGATTAACATCGTTGCTCCTTTTCCTTTTGTATCTAGGAAGTAACCTAAAATTGGAGTTAAAATCATAGCCCCAATTGGAAAATAGGAGAACAAAGCACTAGCATTTATTGAGGAGATCTCCAATCTGGACGATAACATATCTGATGCAAATTTTTGGAATGGGAAAATTGCAGAGTAATATAGAACACAAAGACCGGCAACAATTAAAAATGTTTTTGAAGTAAAGATCATTTTTAAATCGGAAATATGGAAAGGATCCTCTTTTTCTAATTCAATATTTTCTTGACTATCCAATTTTTTATCTAAGAAATAATAAACGGTAAATGTAATAAAACCAATTAAAAGTAAAGCTGCGCAAAATGCAACAGGTCTGGATACAAATTGATCATTAGCTAATATTGGAGAAATACGGAATACAGCAAAAACACCCAATCTTGCGATGGCCATTTCTAAACCCATTGCTAAAGCTAACTCTTTACCTTTAAACCATTTAACAATGGTTTTGGAAACAGTAATCCCCGCCATTTCAACACCTACTCCAAAAATAGCAAAACCAATACATGCTAAAGTAGCTGAAGCAGGAAGAGGATCAATTAGACCAAATAAACTAAACCCATCAAGTGCGGAATATAATCCTGACTCTGGTTTAAATAAATCAGAAATACCATATAGTTTAATACAAGCACCAACAACCATCAGTGTACCTGATATTAAAGCCGTTCTTCTTACTCCAATTTTATCCAAAATAATACCTGAAAATATAAGCATGAAAGCAAATACATTCAAGAAAAATTCTGCACCTCCTACAGTACCAAAGTTTTGTGATGACCAACCTTTTCTGGTTTCTAATAACTCTTTTAATGGAGATAATACATCAACAAACATGTAAGCAAAAAACATGGTTGATGATACGAGAATCAAGGCAAACCATCTTGCTGTTGCCGATTCTCTTAATGATTTAGTAATTTTTTCTGTCATATTTTTTATAGTTTAATTTAATAAATTTTTAAAACAACCTGCAAACTTAATCATTTTCTCTCAATTTTTTCTATTCTCTCTATTCTTTCGTATAGAACTGATTATCAGATCAAAACTAATATATCCCACTAAAATTCCAAAAATTGAAATGGCAAAAATATTGTTTTTTAGAAAATAATTGGTGAATTGTCCTGCTTTCCACCAATAAATTGTAGACAATGTTAAGCCTAAAATAATACCAAAAACATGATAAATAGTTAAATTCTTTTTTAAAAATTCTTTCATTTTCTTTTTTCTTCTTCTATTATTTTTAAATATTCGTATTCACTATATTTTTTTCTTACTTCCATGATGATTTGTTCTGAACTCATTTTAATAATATCGTAATAACTAAATCTGCAATACATCATGAATTTTAACAATTCCTCATCCTTTAATCCTGTTATATTGGATACTAATTCCCGGTTGTATTTACCAGGTACTTTATCAACTTCGTCCTGTAGTTCATTCAATTCTTTTGCTAACTGAACATTTTTGTATTTTTTGTTATATTTTTCGTACAAATAGGTGATAGGAGAACCTGCAGGAGTTCCACTTAACACATTAGGTGGTCCTTGTGCATATTTTATATTCATAAGATCCATTTCTGTTAACTTGGATCCTTCAACATACCTGTAAATTTCCGGCAATGGTGTTGTAACTACTTGTTTAACAAACTGTTTATAATCAGGTGTTATGGAATAAACAATGACCTCTTTTAAAATAATTGCTTTAAAATAAAGGGCTATTTCAATTTTTTGATTTTGTAAATTTTGATTATTAATAACAATTAATATTTGTCTAAATATTGATTTTGAAATAATAATTGTATCATTTAACTTAACATCAATCACAAAATTTCCTTTAACATCAGTAAATGTATATTTTTTAGTACTGAAATTATATACATTTGCACCATCAATAGGATAAAATGTTAATCCATCAAAAACATTACCCTGTATTTTTACCCTTTGAGCAAAAAGATAAAAATTGGAAACAATTAAAAGAAAAATTAAAAAACTATATTTTTTCATTGAGCAAAAATAATCAAATCATTTTTATTATTTATTTATTAATTTAATTTAAAAAGAAAAAAGAATGATAATATAATGCTGTGCATAATGTGAATATCTTTTCGTATTATTTTCATTTTTATTATTAATTATTTAAAAACTAATATTTTAATATTTTTTTTTATAATTTTATACCTAAAAAATGGTGTTAAAATTGTTCATAATTATATTGATATTTGGTCATATTTTATATAATTTCATAATAAAGATTTGAAACTAAAAATTATTAAATAATTACTAACAACGATTAACATAAAAATAAATTGTTTAGTTGATCTTATAAACAATTTGTTGTTAATTTATTGGTTTCTAATACTCATTTTTATAAGTTCAATGTGAATGTGTTGATTTTAAAAGGATTATAATTAGAATGTTTTTCTAATATTAAAATCTAAATATTTTTGTTCAGTGATTTCTAAATGGTCTTGCTCTATTTTAAAAAATAATATCATTAATATATTATTTATAAAAATTTTTAATTAATCATTTAATATTTACAAATAATTGGTATTTTTGCAAATTGTCTAAATAGTATAGTGATGAAAATAGTTATTGGCTCAGATCATGCCGGCTTTGATTTAAAAAATTTTATTATTGAACACTTTAACAAACTTTTTACATTTGAAGATGTTGGAACGTTTTCTGAAGAAAGTGTAGATTATCCTGATTTTGCACACCCCTTAGCAGATTTTATTTCGAAAGGAACCTATGAAAAAGCAATTTTGATGTGTGGATCTGGTAACGGTGTTGCCATGACTGCTAATAAACACCCAAATGTAAGAGCTGCTCTTTGTTGGAATGAAGAGATTGCTCAATTAGCTCGTTTACACAACAATGCTAATGTTTTGGTTTTACCGGCACGCTTTATTACAAAAGATCATGCTATTAAAATAATTGATATATTCTTCAATACAGAATTTGAAGGGGGAAGACATCAAAAAAGAATTGAAAAAATTAACTTAAAATAAAATGTTTCAAGATATCCAGTATATTAAAACTAGAGCCAATCTTATTCGTCAATTGTATATTGAAGATATGGAGAAGCATCTTCTTTCTTTTGAACAAAAATTGATAGCAAATCAAGTACGTGTTTATTGGGTTTCTGAAGAGGAAGAACTAAGCTCACACATTATAAAGAGTTTTGAAAAATCTACAAATAATAAAGTGGCGTTTGATCTTGCATCAATACCAAAAACATTTCAAGAGAAAAAAGCAATCTTCAAAGTGTTTGATTTCAATGAGCTCAAAGAACTGGAAGATCAACCGGAACATTTGGTGGTTAAAGCCAATTTCGGAGTTGTGGAAACCGGTGCGTTGGTGTTAGTTGATAAAAAGTCAAAATCTTGCTTTAATAAAATTGAAAATTTACATATTATTCTTGATATTAACAATTTAGTTGTAAAACAAAGTGATTTAGAACCATTACTCTTTCTCCTTAATAAAGAAAATGGGGAGTATGTTTTTCCTAAAGATATCAAGTTAATTTCCGGTGAATTTGATCAGATTTATAATAATACACTTTTTTTGTCTGATGAAAAATTTACAACTAAAAAAGTAAAAACACACGTTTATTTTTATGACAATGGTATTTCTAATGTTTTAGAAGATACCGTTTTAAGAGAATCTTTGTATTGTATAGATTGCGGCAGGTGTAAGGAGGTCTGTCCTGTTTATAAACAAACAAAAAATCTTACTCCGATAGAGTTGGTTTATTGCAACTGTTTTGAAGAGAATAGAAAAACTACCCAAATATTTGAAAACACCTCTTTATGCGGAAATTGTAGTGAAGTGTGTCCGGTTTTAATACCATTAACAGATTTGATGATTTATGAAATGCAAATGGTAAAAAACAAACACTCCAGAGAAAAAAATATTGATCTCTTCAAATATTTCTCAAAAAGAGCTAAAATGAATAAACTCAATTCATGGTTCAACAGATACTTTTTTATTAAAAAACATTATAAAAAGAATAAAAAGCAGGCTAATTATATCAAACTTCAAAAACTACCATTTTTTAATACTACAATGACTCAAAAAACGGATTCAAATGACTGAAAACCAAAAGTATATTAAAGAAAAAATACAAGAATTTGTAAAGAAGTTTTATTTAAACAAACTTTATAAAGGTCTTTTATTGTTTGTTTTAATTACTGCTTTAGTTTTTATTTTATATACCACTCTAGAGTATTTTTCCTATTTAAACAGTACAGGAAGGATCATTTTATTTTATTCTTATTTGATTATTTTAATAGGAACGTTGTTTTTATATATTTTTTATCCTCTGTACAAATTATTGGGTCTTGGCAAACAAATTGATAATGAAACAATAGCTTATTTAATTGGAAAGTATTTTCCTCAGATTGATGATAAACTATTGAATATATTTCAGTTAGAGGAATTAAAAGAGAGTGGAAAATATAGAAGTTATGATTTATTGATTTCTGCTATTGATACAAAAATAGATAAAATTAAACCATTTCCATTTATTAAAGCGATTCCTTTTCAAAAAACCAAAAAATATATAAAGTGGGCTTTAATACCAGTTATTTTTTTAATTGCCATCTTTACAATTAAAAGTGAGATTATAACAGAATCAACAAAAAGAATCGTTCAGTATAATCAAACATTTGAAAAACCTGCGCCCTATCAATTTGAAATTTTAAATGCTTCTTTAATAACCTTTCAGAATCAAGATTATACGCTAAACATCAAAGTAAATGGAGATGAAGTACCTAATGAAGTTTTTATTCAGTATGGCGAAAGAACCTATAAGTGTGAAAAAGAGAGCAACAGTATATTTCATTATTCTTTTACGAATCTTCAAAGAAACATTGATTTTCAAATTATTACAGAAGAAGTTACTTCAAAAAATTATGAAATTAAAGTTCTTCCTAAACCGATTACAGTCAGTTATACTTTGGAATTAAAGTATCCCGGTTATTTGAACAAAAACAACGAAATTGTCGAAAATGCAGGAGATGTAACAGTACCGGAAGGAACAAAAGTGACCTGGAAGGTTTATACAAAAAACACAGAACATCTTTATTTTATTCGAGATAATTCCAAACAAGAGTTTGTTTCAAATCATGATCTTTATAGTTATAATTTACTTATTAAAGATAACTTAAGATATTCTATAGTTAACAGCAATCAATTTTTTACCAGTAAAGATAGTTTAACACAACAGATTGCAGTCATAAAAGATTTATATCCTGAGATTTATGTGGAAAGTCAACAAGATTCATTGTTTGCGGATAGAGTCTATTTTAAAGGAACCGTGAAAGATGATTATGGCTTTAAACAACTTAAGTTTGTTTATACTAAGAAGAACAAAGATGGTGCACTTTTAGAAGAAAACAAATCGATTTCAATACCGATCATGCTAAATTTAAATATTCAAGATTTTTATTACTATTTTGATGCATCAGTTCTTCTTTTAGAACCCGGTCAACAGGTGGAATATTATTTTGAAATATTTGATAATGATGGAGTTAATGGTTCAAAAAGCACTAAAACGCAAATCAATAATTTCAAATTAAAAACGGAAGAAGAGATCCAAAAAGAGATCAATAAATCGAATAACGAAACCAAAGATGATTTACAAAAGTTGATCAAAGAGTCTGAAGAGTTGGTTAAAAACATCAACAAATTTCAACAACAACTAATGCAAAATAATCAAATGACATGGCAAGATAAAAAGAGATTAGAGTCCTTAATGGATCAGTATAATAATTTAAAAGAACAGATACAAGACGTAAAAAGTAAACAAGAAGATAATAAAGCTAAAGAAGAGCGATATAAGAACATTTCTGAAGAGATTTTAAAGAAACAAGAGGAGTTGATGAAACGGTTTGATACTGTTTTAAGTGATGAGATCAAGAATATGTTGCAAAAAATGCAGGATATGATGAATAACATGAACAAAGATCAACTTCAAAAGGAGATGGAGAACTTTAAAATGAATGCTGAAGACATTAATAAGCAATTGGATCAGCAATTAGAACTTTTTAAATTATTAGAATTTGAAAAAAGATATCAGGATGTAATCGATCAAACAAGGGGGTTATCACAGGAGCAAAAACAACTGTCTCAACAAGTGGAAAACAAATCAATCTCTAAGGAAGAGTTAAATAAAAAGCAAGAAGAGATTAATCAAAAGTTTGATCAGTTACAAAAGGAACTCAAAGATTTACAACAATTGAATAAAGGGATGGAAGATCCGATTCAAATGAAAGATCACAAAGAGCAACAGGACCAAATTCAAAAAGATATTAACGATGCTAAAGAGCAAATCAATAAAAATAATCGCTCAAAAGCCAAAGATAAACAACAATCTGCTTCTGATAAAATGAATCAGATGGCTGACGAAATGGAACAAGAGAAGAATGAGGCAGAAAACGAAGATATTGCAGAAGATATTGAGTCATTAAGACAAATCATGGACAATTTAATTCGCGTTTCTTTCAAACAAGAAGAGAATTTAAAGGTTACTTTTTCGACACATTCCAAATCAGCACAAATTACAGATGTAATAAGAACTCAAAAAGAGATCTCCGACTACATGAAAATGATTGAAGATTCCCTTACTACGCTAGCAAAACGACAAACATCAGTTCAACCATTTATTCAAAAAGAGGTACAGAAGATTCAAGAGTATTTAAAATCTACTCAAACACAAATGGGGGATAGATTAATGCAACAAGCTGCAATAAACGAACAATTTGCTTTAACGTCTATGAACAATTTGACCTTAATGTTAGCAGAATCAATGAAAGAGATGAAGCAAAAGCAAAAGGAGAGCAACGGAAAATGTAACAAAAAAGGGGGAAATTCATCATGCAGCAAGCCGGGGGGTAAAAAAAGCAAACCAAAGACAGCAAGGGAACTTCAACAGCAATTGAATCGTCAAATGGAATCTTTGAAAAGATCAATGGAACAAAATTCAAAACAACAAGGACAGACCGGTAAACCCAATAGTTTTAGTGAACAGTTTGCTAAAATGGCGGCTCAACAAGAAGCGATCAGAAAGATGTTGCAAGATTACAATGAAGAGATCAAAAGGCAGAATGGAGTAGGGGATAAGGGTATTGAGCAAATGTTAAGAGAGATGGAAGCAACGGAGAAAGACTTAGTGAATAGAATCATCAATCAGCAAACGATCAATAGACAAAAAAATATAGAAACACGCTTGTTAGAGAGTGAAAGAGCAGAAATGCAAAGAGAAAAAGAGGAAAAAAGAGAGTCAACAGAAGCGAAAGAAAGATACAATCCTAATCCACCTAAGGAATGGAATTTTAAAAAAGAAAAACAACAACAGATGGAAATGATTAAAAGCATACCTCCAACTTTGCAATATTATTATAAGGAAAAAGCAAATCAGTATTTTTATAATATAGAATAGCCATGTATTATTTTGAATTACCCGAGTCATCAATAAGTGAGGCCATCCATGCCAACTTAAAATTAGTTGAAGAGATCTGCGAAGAGTACTCTTTAGAAAATTATTTTGGGACCATTAGTACCGCAACTCAAGAGTTTTTGTCGGTTATTAAAAAAACGACAAAAGGGGAGGATGTTAGCGTTATAATTGGCTATATCCTGGAGAACGATCAACTTCTTGCCCATTTTGAAATCAATGGTACGATTATAACACTACCGACTTTATTTGAGGAAGGAAAAGAGTTAAATCCTATTAAGATGATTACTTTATTAATTGACGAGATTCAATACACGGAAAATCAAAAAGGGATCTCTTTTGGGTTCCACGTGAAACAGGAGGCTCAAGAACGTAAGATTCAAGAAACTACGAAAGAAGTTAAAAGCTCAAACGTTAAAAAATGGTAAGAAAATTATTTTCTCTTGTAGTTTTTCTTTGTTTTTTACATACATTATTCGGACAACAGATAAAAGTATTATTTGTTGGGAATAGTTACACTGCAGTAAACAATTTACCTTCACTATTTCAAAGTGTTGCAGCATCAACAGGTGATGTAGTTCAAATAAGTTCAAATACGCCCGGAGGTTGTACTTTCCAACTTCATTGTACGAACCAATCTGCATCTTTGATTCAACAAGGTGGCTGGGATTATGTCGTATTGCAGGAACAAAGTCAACTACCCGCTTTTCCAATATCAGATGTTCAAAATGATTGTTTCCCTTATGCGGCACAACTAAATGGAATGATTGAACAATACAATCCATGTGCGGAAACAGTATTTTATATGACATGGGGACGTAAGTACGGTGATCAGGACAACGCTGCGTTTTTTCCACCTTTAGCTACTTATGAAGGGATGGATTCTTTATTGTATGAGAGGTATATGTTCATGACACAACAAAACAATGCGATAGTTTCTCCTGTTGGAAGAGTTTGGCGTTATATTAGAACCAATCATCCGGAAATTGACTTATATAGCTCTGATAATAGTCACCCATCAGTTGCCGGATCTTATGCTGCAGCGTGTACCTTTTATACAACGATTTTAAGAAAAGATCCTACTCACATTACAGAGTTCTGTGGTTTAAATCAAAACGTGGCTCAAATCATTCAAAATGCAGTAAAAACGGTTGTGTTTGATCAATCATCCACATGGTATATTGGTGAAAGAGCATTATATGCCGATTTCCAATATCAAATTAATTCAGGTTTTTCAAATACCACTCAAAACACCAATAGTACGACAGTTTACCAATGGAATTTTGGAAATGGAGATTTTTCAACTGAAGAAACACCAACTTATTCTTTTACTAATTCAGGAATTTATACAGTTTCCTTAACAGCTACAGATGATTGCGGACAAAGCAGTACAATCTCTAAAGAGATAACTGTATCTTTAAATATTGATGATTTTAGTAGGCAATTTACCTTATATCCAAACCCATGTGATCATTTTTTGACCATTTCAAATAAAATGAATGATATGTCTATTAGTGTATCTTTATTTGATATTTCAGGTAAACTATTAGTTACAAAATCAACTTCTGAAAGCCAAGTGATTCTTAATATGGAAGATTTTTCCAATGGAATATATGTTATAAAAGTCTCTAATTCTAATGGAATTTATTATAATAAAATTATTGTAAAGTAACGAAAAATGATATTATTTCATATACAGACAAAGATTAAAATTGCTAATAAAACACTCTATAAAAAGTGGATTAAAAATCTATCACAACAACTAAAAAAAAAGGTAGGAGAGCTCAATTTTATCTTTTGTTCGGATGACAGTTTATTAGAGTTGAATCAACAATATTTGCAACACGAAACATTGACAGATGTTATTACCTTTGATTATTCCGAGGATGATTTGATACAGGGTGATATTTTTATAAGTACTGATCGGGTTCAAGAAAATGCTACTGAATTTGGAGTAGATTTTAATACAGAACTAAGGCGGGTTATAGCACATGGAGTTTTACATCTTTGTGGTTATAAAGACAAAACTAAAACGGATAGTAAGATAATGCGTGAAAAAGAGAACTGGGCATTATCTGAATACTCAAAAATCTTATAATTTTTTATAATTAACAGTAATACAGAAACATGTAACAATGTTTCACGGGGAACATGATGAAAGTTGAATACGATATAGTAGTAGTTGGTGCGGGACATGCAGGTTGCGAAGCTGCTATGGCTGCTGCAAAATTAGGATCAAAAACTTTACTGATTACCATGAATTTGGCGTTGGTTGCACAGATGTCATGCAATCCAGCTATGGGTGGAATAGCAAAAGGACAAATTGTTAGAGAAATTGATGCTATAGGAGGTTTTTCAGGAATTGTTACGGATAACACGATGGTTCAGTTTAGAATGCTAAACAGGTCTAAAGGTCCAGCTATGTGGAGTCCACGTGCTCAATCTGATAAATATGCCTTTTCAAGTTTCTGGAAAAACACCATTGAGAACCAACCTAATTTAGATTTAAGACAAGATACCGTTGATCAGTTGATTTTTCAAAATCATCAGGTTGTAGGATTAAAAACGATTCAAGGATTAACAATTTATTGTAAAAGAGTTATTCTAACCAATGGAACTTTTTTAAATGGAAGAATACACATTGGAGAAATCAATTTTGAAGGTGGAAGAATGGGAGAACCAAACTCTTTACACATTTCTGATCAATTGAAAAATGAAGGGATCACTGTTAAACAACTTAAAACAGGAACACCAGTCAGAATTGATGGAAGAAGTGTTGATTTTTCTCAAATGACAGAACAACCAGGCGACGAAAATCCATCTAAATTTTCATTTACCAATACACCAAAATTACTGAATCAATTAAGTTGTTGGATCACATATACAGATACTAATGTTCATGATATTTTAAGAACTGGGTTTGACAAATCACCTATGTTTCAGGGAAGGATCAAAGGTGTAGGACCACGATATTGTCCCTCTATTGAAGATAAAATTGAACGTTTTTCTGACCGTGATAGACATCAACTTTTCTTAGAACCAGAAGGAAGATATACCAATGAATACTATTTAAATGGCTTTTCATCTTCTTTGCCGGAAGATGTTCAAATTAAGGCATTACATCAGATACCAGGCTTACAAAATGCAAAAGTTTTGAGACCGGGGTATGCTATCGAATATGATTATTTCGATCCAACAGAACTCTACAATACACTGGAATCTAAAATTGTTTCTAATCTATATTTGGCAGGACAAATAAATGGAACAACAGGATATGAAGAGGCGGCTTGTCAGGGTTTAATGGCGGGGATCAATGCACATCTGTCCATTCAGGAAAAAGAACCATTGGTTTTAAATAGAGCAGAAGCATATATTGGTGTTTTAATTGATGATTTAACTACAAAAGGTGTTCAGGATCCGTATAGGATGTTTACATCAAGAGCCGAATATAGAATTTTATTGCGACAAGATAATGCAGACTCTAGGTTAACTCCTATTGGACATAAGTTGGGATTAATTGCTGATGATAGATTAGCTTTATTGGAAAAGAAATATAATAAACAGAATGAGATTATTCAATATTTACAAGAACATCAAATTTCACCATCTGAAATAAATGAGTATCTGGAAACACAAGAAACGCCACCTTTAATTCAAAAAGTAAAAATAGCATCTTTATTATTAAGGCCTCAGGTAACTTTTTCAGATTTGATTCAACATTCGAAGACTTTACAAAACGATCTTAAAAAGATAGACCCGACTGATGAAATTTTGGAGAATACTGAGATTTTGATTAAGTATGAAAGTTATATTAAGAAAGAGGAGGAGTTAGCTGATAAAATGAAACAGTTGGATCACTTCAAAATCCCAAAAGAGATCAACTATCAAGAGATCCCATCTCTTTCATTAGAAGCCCGAGATAAGCTTACAAAAGTACAACCACAAAATTTAGGACAAGCATCCAGAATTAGTGGTGTTAACCCATCCGATATAGCTATTTTGATGATTTTATTAAATAAATAGGTAAAAAACACGTAAAAATCTGATAATCAAATAAATATAAATATTTGATTTAAGAAACAAAAATTATTTTTTAATACTTGGATTTCAGAAACTCTAAAAATGGCTAAAAACTCAAATTTTCGGCCTTTTTTTAAAATTCAATTGAAAATGATTTTACGAAATGAGCTTTTCCTTTAACGATGACATTATTTTCAAAATTTTGACAAATCAGTTTTCCCTTTTGAGGAGAAAGTTGATAAGCTATTAAAGAATCTTTTTTTAAAACTTCAGACCAATAAGGTATCAAAGTACAATGAGCAGAACCGGTCACAGGGTCTTCAAGGATCGTTGCCTGAGGTGTAAAAAATCGAGATACAAAATCTACTTCATCACCTTTTGCTGAAACGATCACGCCACCGGGATCAAGATTGATTTGATCAAAAAATGAACGATCAATTTTTATTTGCTCAATTTCATTTTGATTTTCATAGATTAAAAGATAGTCTCTAGATTTTAAAACAAGTTTAGGTAAAATGTTCAACGATTTTTGAATAACTTCAGGTAAGGATGTTGTTTTACCTTTTCTCGAAGGGAGAGCTAAGCCATACCATTCGTCATCAATTGATAATGATATTTCACCTGATTTTGTTTTAAAGCTAAAAACGTCTTGACTATAATTCATGATATTCTTTAAACAGTAAGCGGTAGCCAAAGTGGCATGGCCACAAAGATCCATTTCTATATCAGGAGTAAACCATCTCAGATTTAAATCAGGATCATTTGGACAATAAAATGCGGTTTCCGGTAATTGAATTTTTTTAGCGATGTATAAAAGCAGTGAATCTTCGTACCATTTTTCAAGAACAAAAATACAGGCAGGATTCCCTTTAAACCCATGACCACTAAAGGCATTTATTATATATCCGGTAAGTATCATGTTGTTTTTTTAGCAAAAATAGACAAACTATTTTAATAAAATGTACAAAGAGAGTTTATAAAATACAAAAAAGAACCAAAACCATGCAAAAAATAAAAATGTTTTAACAAAATTGAAACATATTTTCAGAATATTTTAACATATTTTTGTATCTAATTTAATTATTATTAAATAGTTATAATGAAAATTTATTTTTTTTTATTTTGTATTACAATTCAATAAAATGCTTATATTTGTGTTATGTCACACTAAAAAAAAAAAAATGAAAACAGTTACCACATTTCTTTATGTACAGAACAACCAATTAGAGAGTACGATATTAGAAACAGTAAAAAATTTTAAAGGGATAGAAATTTTAGAATGTGTATCTGATAAATATGCATTTATAGAACGTGTTGGTAGACAGAAACCTGACATCATGTTTATGGAGTTTAATGATCAAATTGATCAACAACTTGAGCTTTATGAAATGATTTCAAAACCACTTTTTCCCATAGCGATTTGTCACGATGAAAGCCAGATCACCAGACTTTTAGATAAAGGATTTTTTGAAGTTTTACCAAGCAATACAACAAAGGAACAAATAATAAACAAACTATTCAAAGCATATCGTTTTTCAAAAGATGTTTTAGAAAGGTTTAATGCGTCTTTAATAGTGGCATCACCAAGAATTGAGTATTCAAAAAAGAGTTTAGTGGTTAGTAATCAGAAGGATACTATTTATTTAAGATATAAATCAACACGAATTAAAGTTGTTATTGAAGAGATCGTTTACATTCAAAGCATAAAAGAATTAATTGTAGTAGTTTTAGAATCCGGAAGAAAAATATTTCATCAAGGATCTTTAAAGAAACTACTTGAAATAATACCGGGAACAAAAATTGTAAGAATCAGTAATACTATGGCTATAAATCACCAGAAAGTTGAGCGATTGCAGAAGCAACAGGTTTTGATTGGAGATAATAATTTCAAGGTCTCCAGATTATACATTAGTAAATTAAAGGAGACCTTGAAAATCAAGCAAATATCTTAAAATCTTGACGTTACACTTACAGAATCCACTTTTCCACCGATTGATGGGTTCAATTTATAGACGGTAACTTCAGCATGAACAACAGACGAAAACTTATCAGTTATCATCTGTAATATTTTATAAGCCAATGTTTCTAAAATATTAACAGGCTCGCTCATAATTACCTTAACTTCTTTATATACTGCTTGATAATTAACAGTTTTAGAAAGATCATCATGTTGAGCTGCTTCTAAAACAGATGTTGATAATTTCAAATCCACCCGGAATCGAGTTCCAATCACTTTTTCTTCAGCAAAACAACCGTGTCGTGCATAGAATTCCATACCGGAAATGATTATATCGCTTGTCATAAACTAGTTATTTTGTTGTTTACTAGCTCTTTTACGATCATTTTCATCTAATAAAATTTTTCTCAAGCGGAGATTTCTTGGGGTAATTTCAAGATATTCATCTTTATTAATTAATTCCATATACTCTTCAAGAGATAATTTTATAGGCGGAGCGATTCTCATTTTTTCATCAGAACCGGAAGCTCTCATGTTTGATAATTTTTTTGATTTACAAACATTGACAACTAAATCATCTTGTCTGATGGATTCGCCAATAACCTGACCGGCATAAACTTGATCACCCGGATCAATATAAAATGCGCCTCTATCTTGAAGTTTATCAATAGAATAAGCGTAAGATTGACCGGTTTCCATTGCAATTAAAGCGCCGGCATGGCGGCCGGGGATATCACCTTTCCATGGTTGGAATTCAATAAAGCGGTGAGACATGATCGCTTCTCCTTCAGTAGCAGTTAAAACTTGATTTCTTAATCCGATAATACCTCTCGATGGGATCATAAAATCTAAGTGAATTCTATCATTTATAGTTTCCAAAGAGATTAAATCACCTCTTCTACGTGATACATAATCAATAACGCGGCTATGAAATTCTTCAGGTACAAGCACTGTTAACTGTTCGACAGGTTCGTGAAGAACGCCATCAATTTCTTTTGTAATAACCTGAGGTTGACCAACTTGTAGTTCGTAACCTTCTCTTCTAATGGTTTCAATTAAGATAGATAAGTGAAGAATCCCTCTACCATAAACATTTAGCATATCAGGTGAGTTGGTTTCCTGAATTCTCATAGCTAAATTTTTCTCTAATTCACTGAAAAGTCTATCACGTAAATGTCTGGAAGTTACATATTTACCATCTTGACCAAAGAAGGGAGAGGTATTGATAGTGAAGAGCATGCTCATAGTAGGTTCATCCACTTTAAGAGGGGTCAATTGTTCAGGAGCTTCGTAGTCAGCAACGGTGTCACCGATTTCAAAATCGTCAAGACCTAAAATAGCGCAGATTTCTCCAGGATAAACGGTCTCTTTCATTTTTTCTTTTCCAAGGCCTTCAAACACATATAATTCTTTCACTTTATTAGGGATCACGGTACCATCTCTTTTAACAAGAGAAACATTTTGGCCCCAATCAAGAGTTCCTCTTTTAAGTCTACCGATAGCAATTCTACCTACGTAGGAGGAGTAATCAAGAGAAGATATCATCATTTGAAGGTTCCCGTCTTCAGCATGATCATCAGGGATATGTTCCACAATTTGATCAAGTAAATAACTGATATCAGTGGTAGGGTTTTTCCAATCAGGTCCCATCCAACCGTTTTTAGCTGATCCGTAAACAGTTGGAAAATCTAATTGGTCTTCATTGGCACCAAGATTGAACATCAATTCAAAAACAGCTTCCTGAGTATAATCAGGGTTACAGTTTGGCTTATCAACTTTATTAATAACGACGATTGGTTTTAGTCCCAATTCAATGGCCTTTTGAGTTACGAAACGTGTTTGTGGCATCGGTCCTTCGAAGGCATCGACAACTAATAAAACACCATCAGCCATATTTAAAACTCTTTCCACTTCACCACCGAAATCACTGTGACCAGGAGTGTCTATTACATTGATTTTATAGTCTCCATAACGAACAGAAACATTTTTGGATAAAATTGTAATTCCTCTTTCGCGTTCCAAATCATTGCTATCTAATAACAAATCCTGAACTTGTTGATTTGCTCTAAACAAGTTTGATTGGTACAAGATTCTGTCAACCAAGGTTGTTTTACCATGATCGACGTGGGCAATGATGGCAATATTTTTAATTTTTTGCATTGTATATTTGTTTGATATTAATTATACTCTTAGCTTTAATCCGGCTAATAAAGTATCGGGTTTAAAATTCATAACAGCTCGCATTTCACCTGACATACAAAAACCGCAATTTTCGCATAGGTCAAGTGTTTTGCCTTCACATTCTTCTCTTTTTGTACCGTCAGGATGAATAAAATTGGATAAATGACAATATTTATTAGAGATATTTTTTTTCATATATTTAAGTCCGGAGATGGAATTCATGATCGGATATCCTTTCTTTTTCAAAGAGATCACGAGATTCAGAACATCTTGACGAAGCTCTGGGGTTAAAGTAAGTTCTTCAGTACCGGGGAAAGGTGTGTGTAAGTTGATGGAGATGGTTTTTATATTAGGGTTGTTTTTAACCCATAAAATAGTCTCTTCAACATTTGTATAGTTGAGGTTATTAACGACCATATTAGCGTGAAGATTATTATGGTTGCTATTTTGGACATTGGTTTTTAACTTTTCAAAAGCGCCCTCTCCACGAATTAGATCATGAAAATGACCGATTCCATCCAGGCTAATCCAAATGGAGTCAGCTTTAGAATTTTGAATAGGGAGTTGAGCATTTGTGGTTATGGTAGTAGAAAAAAAGCCAATTTTCTTTGCTAAAGAAATAAGGTCATTGATGTTTTTATCATTTTCTTTCCATAAAAAGGGTTCACCTCCTTCAAAATCAACGAAACGGGAACCTAAATGGAATGAGTGTTCCAATTCTTCTTTGATTTGAGATAAAGGTTTAGAAATGATATGATCTTTGCTATAAACACAACAATGTCGGCATTCTAAATTACACTCATTCGTAATAAAGAGAACTGTTTGGAGTGGTTTTTTTTGTCCAAAGAACTTTGTTTTTACAAACCACAAAGGTAGATAGATGTATGGGTTCATATTTTAAAAAATAAAGCAACGATGGAACAAATAAGACAAAAAAAGATGATAATATTACGTGCAGAATACCATCTTAACATAAACCAGCCAATTCCGGCCTGATTAACCTCTTTCCATTGTTCCATTGGGAAATGAAACCATTTTTTTTCAGGAATGTGAGAGGGATTTTTTTGAAAATCCAATATTGATAAGAAAAGCCAGATGGTAAGAGGTAAAGCAAGTAAAGTAAGAAGAAATATTGGTGCAATAACCTGAAATAAAATTCCTGCAATGATGATGATAAAAGGGAGAAAAAGGAACAAAAAGGAGAAGAAATTCATCCATTTTTTCTGATTCAAAACAACAGCCAAGGTTTTTTTCTGAATCATTTTATCCGGTTCAAAGTCGAGGATTGCATGAGTATAAACGATATTTGCCACTAAAATACCAATTGGGATAGAGATAAACATTAATGGAAGATTGGTAGCACCACAAGAAGCAATATAAACGCCTTGCATTAAAAGAGGTCCGAATAAAAGAGCGATACAAAACTCACCTAATCCTTTATAGCTCAATCTGAAAGGCCATGCGGAATAGAAAACACCAATAAAAGCTGTAATTCCAACAAGTATCAGGATAGATTTTAATTGATCAATTCTAAAGAAAAGGATGATAGCACCTAAAAGGAGGGCAAAAGCAGAAAAGAGGAAAGCAGCAGTTTTAAGTTGTTTCAACGTAGCAGAGCCATCGGTAAGGTAGCTGCATTTGGCAATACGAGAGCGAATTCCTTTTGAAGCGAGACGATCTTTATAAGAGGAGTCATTTTTTTTAGCATCAAAATAGTCGTCAAAAAGGTTAGATCCCAAATGAGCGAATACAACGCCAATGACGCTTAGAAATGCTAAAATAGGGGAGAATTTGTCCGAATTAGCAGCAAAGGCGATTGCGACTAATGCGGGAAGCAAGCTTTGGGGAATAGCTGCGTATCGAGCGTTTTTGAACCAGATTAGGAATGTTTTCATGGATTTGAAAACTATTCTTGAGTTGGTTTGACTTTTGGATGGTACATAATTGCAACGATTCCAATGATTAAGCCAATTAACATAACTAACGGAGCAATTACGATTCTTCTGGTATTAAAAATTTCAGGATTGAATACGTTTGGATCATCAGAACCTCCACCTGCTAATAAAATATAACCTATAGCTAAGACCACAATACCAATAATCATAAGGATATAGTTGAATTTACGAAAAATTGGAGGAGCTTTTTTTGTTGGTGTTGACATAATATAATTTTTATAAATATAACCGATCTGTATTAATGCTAATATACTTATTCACTGATGTTAAAGAGATAATAACAGTAAATAGTATCGAAAAAATGAAAAGAGATCCCAATAAAATTGAAACCAAGAACATATTAGAGAAATCGATAAATTCAGGCATCATGAGGTTTCCTTCATAAAGGGAGAATGCTAATAGAATTAGCGCGATGAACCCACCCCAAACTCCTTGAACAAATCCTTTAAAAAGGAAAGGTTTACGAACAAAACGTCTGGTTGCACCGACTAGAAGCATAGATCTGATGCTAAATCTTTTAGCGTAAATAGTAAGTCTTAAATAGTTTGCTATGAGGAGCATTGAGATAATCATGAAAACTGCACAAAGGGCAAATATCACAATTTGAATTTTAACAAAATTATTTAGAACAGCTTTCACGATGGTATCAGAGTACTGAACATCCTGTACAAAACTATTTGCTTTAATTCTTTTTGAAATCGCATTTAAAGAGTCACTATTGGCATATTCAGGGGTAACACTAATAATCACAGAAGCATTAATTGGATTTGCAATGATTTCAGTATAATCGTTACCTATGGTTTTAATAGCTTCTTTAGTGTTTTCTATTTGGGAAGAGAAACGAGAAGCAGAAATATACGATTCTAATTTTAGATTTTGTTCAAAAGCCATGATATCGGCCTCTTTTATATCGGGATAAAATAAAATTTCAATTTCAATTTTTTTTGAAATATTATCAATAAACCGATAAGAAAAGAATGCGAAAAAAACTAAAGTTCCGATAAAAAACATGGTCAAAGCCAAGCTAAAGACTGATCCAAAAGCGGATAAGTTTAGACGAGCTTTGGTGATTTTATCTATTGAATCTGAATATTTAGCCATTGATTTTAAAATTGTACGGTTTGGATTTATTTAAGTTCAAATGATGATTCTCCTAATAAAAGATTATCAGTATAAACTTGAATAACATATCTACCTTTAACCGCTTTATCTTTTTCTTTCAAGTCCCAAAGTAAACCAATGGTTTCGGAATTACCGTTATAGTTAATTGTTTTTTTAACGGAGTATTGTAATTTTTGGTCTTGGTAATTAAAAGTAAAAGCATCACCGGCACCGGGAGTTAAAACTCTACCAGTTTCAGGGATAGCAATTCTGCAATACACATTAACAGGACCGGCAGGAATTAAAGAGTTTTCACTTAAGATAAAAGTTGTTTTAATTTGAGTTACTCTACTTGCTTTTTCGGTAATAACCTCTTCCCCTTTACGTTTAAAGTAAATTGGACGGGCGTGAATATTATAAGCTTTAAGAACGGCAGCTGTATTGATTTTTTTATTTAGGGTTTCTTTATCTTGTTGTAGGGTTGCAGATTGAACTTGAGATTCTGCTAAAGCAGTTTTCACTTGAGTATTTTCCTCTTTTAACCTTTTGTTTTCAGTGTATAATTGGTCAATTTCAGTAACATACTCTTGGGTAATATTTTGTAAACGGGTTAATTGTTTTTTGATTTTTCTATAGTCAGCCTGTTTGTTGATCAATTTTTTAATTTCTGCAGCATTGGCAAGGATAACGCTGTCTTTCTCTGTTAATTGATTGGATAAATCTCCATATTCAGCTTTAATTTTATTATGTTCCTGAATTAAAGCATCCAACTCAGCTTGAAGGTTATCTTTTTCTTCAACTGTTTGAACATACTGTTGATTAAAAACAGGCTTGGAAAAGAAACCAAAATAAAGAGTTGTACAAAGAAAAACAAAGGATAAAACACCTAATAAAATAACCCATTTTTTTAGTGGATTTTTTTCTTCCATTTGTGAATTAAAATTTTCCATATTATATATTTTTTTATATTTTTGTTATCTAAATTAACAGAACTGCAAAAATACGAATAAAATTGTATTAAAATGAAAAAAATCTCACAGATACTAGAAAACCTCCTCTCTTTTTTTTATCCTAAACTATGCATATCATGTGGAAATGCATTAAGGCAACATGAAACATTTTTTTGTTTAGGATGTTTGCAAAATTTACCTGAAACAGAATTTCATAAAATTGATTATAATCCATTGATATACAACTTTATGGGAAGGGTAAGGGTAGAGAATGTATTTAGTTTTTTATTTTATAGAAAAGGGAATTGTGTTCAAGATATTCTTCATGAGATAAAGTACAAAGGGGGAAAAGAATTAGCAGAATATTTAGGATACTTGTATGGGGTAGATTTAATACAGTGTAATCATTTGGAAGATATTGAATTAATTATTCCCATTCCGTTACACAAAAGGAAGGAAAAGAAGAGAGGGTACAATCAAAGTGAGTGGATCGCGAAAGGGTTAAGTAGAGCATTCAACAAACCCTATTCGAATGAAATTTTAATTCGCAAAGATTACACAGAAACTCAAACTAAAAAAGGACGGTTTAAGCGATGGGAAAATGTAAAAAATGTCTTTGAAGTAACTCATCAAGATGCCATAAAGAACAAGCACATTCTTTTATGCGATGATGTTCTGACAACAGGGGCAACCTTAGAAGCTGCTATTGCCCAATTTGTTAATATTGAGGGTGTTAAAGTAAGTGTAGTTACGCTTGCGGCTGCGATGTAGAATCGTTGGATTCTACCGTTTTTTCTTTGGTTGTAAAGAATCTTTTATTAAAAACAATGATCATTACAACGCCAACGGTAACACAGGAGTCTGCAATATTAAAAATGGCAGGAAAGAAATGATTACCACCCCATAAAGGAACCCAATCAGGAATTCTAAACAGTTGAAAATAGAACATATCTACCACTTTACCTTGCATAAAAGGGGCATAATCGTATATCAGGCCATAGAATAGACTATCAATAATGTTTCCAAAGGCACCGGCAATAATTAAAGAAAAAGTTAAGATGATAATCCAATCAATTTTATTCTCTTTAACTAATTTTAAAACGTAGTAAATCAAGAAACTAACCACGCCAATTCGTAGTAAAGTAAGCACTATTTTTCCTGCTTTAGCGCCGAAAGAGATTCCAAATGCCATTCCTTCGTTTTCAACGAAATAGAGAAAGAACCAGTTACCTATAACGTTCCTTATTTCCCCTAATTGCATATCAGATTTAATCCAAATTTTAAGGATTTGGTCCAATAAAACGATACAAACTATGAAAATGAGAGAGACAATGGTATATTTATTCCACCTTTTCACCTTATTTCTTTTCGTTAACTTTAGCGTCAAAACTTAAAGTAGCATGAGGAACACTTTTAAGTCTCTCTTTAGGAATTAAGTTTCCTGTAACTCTACAAATTCCGTAGGTTTTGTTTTCAATTCTAACAAGAGCAGCTTCAAGATTTTTGATATACTTGTCTAACCTACTGGCTAGTCTACTGTTTTCTTCTTTAGATAATACTTGGTTACCTTCTTCCAAGATTTTGAAAGTTGGTGAAGTGTCAGTTGTGTCGTTACCTGCGTTGCTATAAGCTTCAGAGTAAACATCCAAACCTTTTTTTGCTTCAGCAATTTTTCCTTCTATGAGAATACGGAATTCCTCCAATTCTTCATCTGAATATCTGTTTACAAATTTTTCTGACATGGTAGTATATTTTATGATTAGGATGCAAAGATAATAAAAAATTAAATACAAAATAGTATCTTTGCAATCTGAAAAATGGCTCCGTAGTTCAGCTGAATAGAACGTCAGATTCCGGTTCTGAAGGTCGTGGGTTTGAATCCCGCCGGAGTCACTAACATCTTAAAAATGAATAAAATTATCCGTTTTGTTTCCCAAATGATAAGTTATGTTTTCATCTTTTTGATCAGGATATATCAATATACTTTATCACCATTAATGGGAAGAAGCTGTCGGTTTACACCAACTTGTTCAGCTTATGGGATAGAAGCATTTAGAAAACATGGACCAATAAAAGGGGGATGGCTAACCTTTAAGAGAATTATAAGATGTAATCCATGGGGTGGGAGTGGATATGATCCTGTCCCATAGCAAATTACCCCTCAAAATAGCCAAATCTTTTCATCATAAGATCCTGGTCTCTCCAATCTTTGAGCACTTTTACAGATAGGTCTAAATATACTTTCTTTTCTAAAAAAGCTTCAATGGAAGCTCTGGAATCGATACCCAGTTGCTTGATGGCACTCCCTTTGTTTCCAATAATGATCCCTTTCTGAGTATCTCTTTCACAATACAACATGGCACCAATTCTCACAATATCATCACTTTCCTTGAAACTTTCCACAACAACTTCGACACTGTATGGGATCTCTTTTTTATAAAGAAAGAGTATTTTTTCACGGATAATTTCAGAAATGAAGAAACGTACCGGTTTATCGGTTAATTCATCTTTAGGGAAAAATGGAGGAGATAAGGGAAGTAACTCCACAATTCTTGTCATCAAAAGATCAAGATTAGTACTCACCAAAGCAGAAATTGGAAATAGTTCCGATTTTGGAAGAAGATCTTTCCAGAAGGTAGCAGTTTCCTCAACCAAATCTGCACTACATTTATCAATTTTATTGATAATCAATAAAATAGGTGATTCAAAATGTTGTAATCTTTCTATAATTTCAGGGTTGTAATTTTTTTCACCACATTCCACCATATACAAAATGACGTCAGCATCTTTAAGAGCTTCATTCACAAAGCGCATCATCATCTCCTGCATTTTATAGGCAGGATTTAAAACGCCCGGAAGATCCGAGTAAACAATCTGAAAATCGGGGCCATTCACGATCCCTTTAATTCGATGACGAGTAGTTTGTGCTTTTGGGGTAATAATGGAAAGGTTTTCCCCCACTAAGCGATTCATTAAGGTACTTTTACCAACATTAGGGTTTCCGATTAGATTCACAAAACCGGCTTTATGTGTATTTTCAGTCATGATATTTCTATTTGATCAATTCAATTATTCATTATCTACAGCGTACCATTCCGCATAAGAGTTTTCTGTCTCTTTCAATTTTAAAGAATACAAATGGACTCCTTCAGGAAGAATATTTCTGATAGTATCCGCGAGATAACACAACATGTTTTCAGTAGTGGGTTGAAATGGAACCATAATCACCCTTTCGTAACTTTTTTTTAGGAGTGCCATTAATTCAGGATTGGTATCCTGATTCAACATTAAAGCATGATCCAATACATCGATTATATCGTGATGGATGATTCTTTTTAAATCAGAAAAATCGATCAACATCCCTTTTTTAGGGGAAGAGAGATCAATAACCGGGATACCGGAAACGGTAACTTCAAGGTGGTAGTTATGACCATGAATATTCTTGCAAAGCCCGTCATAATTATCCAAGGCATGAGCCATTGCATAAGTGAAAACTTTGGTTAATCTAATTTTTGCCATTTTATTGGATGATTAATTTATACACTTTTGAATTTTTAGAATGATCTATTTTGAGCAAATAAACCCCTGGACTTAGTGATTGAATATCAATAGTTTGTGGTTGGTTGGTCAATGATAGATTTATGATGTTTTTGCCACGAAGATCAAAAATAGTGATTTGGGAATTTAAAGTATTGTCAAATTCCGAAGTATAAAAAAGTTGGATATATTGTGTTGAAGGGTTAGAGAAAGAAACAAAATCAACAGTTTGATACTCATCGATGGATGAGGGTTGAAATACATTTACAGAATCAGCTCCATAAATTTTTCCAACTAACTCAGGATAGTCCACAAATGGATTTCTATTTCCCTGCTGTTGATATACAGCATTGTTCCGATTAATCTCTTTTTCACTGACAGGATCCTGAATGCTCCATTGGATCATCATGTTGAGCGCCCATGGTTTTAAATTACTATTAGTGAACATTGAAGTGGAGGTAGCACCCAAATTTTTATTCATATAACAAACAGTCATGTAAAAATAGATGCGCGCAAAATCTCCTT
>Ga0209099_1000744_pt1 | contig 36911 bp, 48 predicted proteins | sample AD_JPNHW2_MetaG_FD_184430 | JGI IMG/M metagenome (GOLD analysis project Ga0209099, IMG submission 184430) | Active sludge microbial communities of municipal wastewater-treating anaerobic digesters from Japan - AD_JPNHW2_MetaG (SPAdes) (version 2) | ecosystem: Engineered > Bioreactor > Anaerobic...
CGGTTTTTAAGATAGTCAAAAAAGTTTCTTATGAGCTCCCAGTATTTCCTGAGCGATTTAGCGGAGAGCTTTCTGTCACAGATAAGGAACTGAAAAAAGCTGTCTATCAACTTATTGTCAATTGAAGATATATCATTTTTTGAGATATTCTCACGCTCAAGCCATAAGGCAAAGATCCGGAGTTTGCTTTTATAGGTGCAATATGTGGAATACCTGACTCCTGGTTTAATATATTCCAGATATTCGGATATGAAGGACCTTACCAGGTTATTTTTATTTCGCCTGGTCCCGTATATTTCGGCTACTGTCTTATACTCGATATGATCATCATATATAGCTTTTGAGGTGTCGCCAAATGGCGACCATCCAGCCTGGAGCCGGCGGGTATAAAGATCAATAAGTTTCTCAGCATATTTATAACGGTCGTGCGACGACAGTTCTTTAAACCCGTCGTAATGACGGAAGCGTTCCATTTTCCCGGTTTTGGGGTTCCGGCAAGAATAATATACAAACCATTGCCTGGAGATTTTACCTCCGCAATCGTTCAATTTCGGCATGATAATTAATTTTTGTCTCATAACATTTCTCTTTTGGACTTCCACCTCCACCAGAGATATGGGTTTTGAGACTCTCCATCGAATTTGTCTGTGCAGACAAAACAGAAGGATTACTTTAGCCGAAAACTGACCTTATCTGATTAATTCAAAGGTCATTAACTTTAGTTGGGTGGAAGATGGGATTTAGCCCTCCTTGTTTCCTGTTGATCTGTAGTGAAATATAATTTGTCTGTTTTGTCTATTTGTCGATTTAATTCTTGTACTATTTTTTTAGCACAAAAAATTGATTTAAATCAAGCATTTTGGCTATTTTAATAAAATAATCCTGTTGATTCGAATCAACTTCTCCGGTAAAACTATCAAAGGAGTATCCATTAGTAACTTTCGCTTTAATGATTTTTCTTGTTCTCAATAGAGATTTATCTTTCTGATTAAGACGAAAATATGTAACGCCGTCACAATTAAATTTATTCCATGATTTAATTATTATTCGGGAACCATCATCGAGTAGTAGAATAAGCTCATTATTCTCTGCGCAATTACCTATATTAAACATTTTGACGTAGAGGTCTTTTATCGAAAAATCAGGCTCAATGAATGGGCAGATTTTAAATCCTATTGTTTCATTTTCGTTAACACAAAAAATTGATTTAGAAGGATAGATCGTTGTTTTACCATCCATTTCATCAGTTGATGAGATAATTATAAGAGAATCTGGAATTGTATCTTCTGTTATGACTTTTTGGCAAAGAATATCCTGAAGCATTAATGGCAGGATACTCATTAATAAAATTTTTCGAAACATATCAATTGTTGTTTTGTGTTTATCCAGTATCTTTAAATTGATTAAGCCAGACGACTATCATGAAACCCCTTTCCTTCAACTCGCCTGGCCCATTCGGTCCGACTCATCTGAAACTTTTTTCCTCAATTCTCCTATTATCTTATCCCGCTTAATCAATTCGTTTTGCAGGAATTCTATGATACCGTCCTTCTTTATGCATTCCTTACAAAAGCCATATTGAGTTTTAACTTCTTCAACGGTAAGAAGATCATCACCGGTTAAAAGCCAGCGCGCATCTATATCTGAATAGGCCTTCAGAAATATTTCAAGAAATTGAGAGTTGGGTTTTTGCTTTCCGGACAAGACAAAACTAACAGTTTGTTGAGATCCACACCCGAGTTCTACCAAATCAATGTTTTTGATTTTTTTGTTCTCACAAATGATTCTTATTCTATCACTTAGACTCATTAATAAAATAAATCATGAAATATTTGTTTTGTCTTATGAAATATTTTATATTCGTGTCATAATACTATCAGAAAGTTATCATATAAAACTATAAAAAACAATACCTATTTAATATGACCACTGGTGAATTAGAAAAACTCAGGAGCAAACTCCCTAAACGATACAGGATGATACTCTGGCAAAGGCTTAACAGATACAGCCTTTCTGCCATCAGCAGTGTGCTCAGAGGCGACTACAACAATACCGAAATCATAGATGCAGCCATCCAGTTGGCAGAGGAACACCAGAACGAGATCTCAATGCATTCAAGAAAAATCGAGAACCTATGAGACCAGTAAACCTACCGGCCGGGCTTGAGGACCGCGGCGTTGAAATATATATCTATAAAGGTGACCTTAGGGTAATATACAACAGTCAGATAATCCCTTTCTCTGGTTTACCTGAAAAAATACGCGATATATTCTCGCAGCATATGCTTGCGAACAAAGCTGCCCTGATATCGCTCCGTAATGATTTTAATCTCAGCGATGCCAGCGACATGCTTATACAGTACATCAAATGCAATTTCGGCAATTTCGATGGTCAGCCCGACATGAACGAAGATGGTATTATGATCTCCGAATGCTGGGACTGCGGGAACCGGGGAACATGCCCGGGTGAGGGAAGGGTATGCAGCCGGCTGCAGGGAAAAAACGGGATGCTTACCAGGCGCGAAACAGAGATCTTCTTCCTGCTCATCGACGGAAAATTCGACAAAGAGATAGCTGCTCATTTTGAAGTGAGTCAGGCAACCATCGAAACCCAGCTTAAGAATATCCGCGAAAAGCTCGGGTGTAACAATCGCATAGAGATAATGAATTTCGCGCTTAAGCACAGGCTTATGATAATCTGACTTCCACCAAAACCAGCATATATGGGAACCTTTAGTGAAAATGCAAAACCATGGCTTCGCAGCATCATCGCTCAGCGTAAATTGCTGATCCGGATCAACAGGAGCCATATTGACCAGGTTAAAGCACAAACAGCAATCAGCCGTTTAGAGACTCAGCTTAATGCCTATCCCTACGATAATGATATTTACCTGGCGAGATTTATTAACCGGTTTTCGACCGATATAGAAGCGATACTCCCGGGAGGAGGTTCGCCATCGCAAAAATCGCGGCAGAGCGAATGGACCCGGATAAAAGTTTCGTCACTCCTGATATCACAACCCTCATTAACATAGCAATACCATGGAAATTATCGGGCGGAAAAACCTTCTGATGACCAAGAATGCACTCCAGAATTATCTGAATAAGTGCACTGTCGATGCCCTGAGAGCTGATGCCAATGATGTTGCCGCGCTTGATAAGGAAATATCTGACGCCGAAGATCTTATAAAAGCTATAGACATTAACCTGGAACGCGAAAAAATAAAAGAGGCATAAGGGTAAAAACAGAGACAGCGATTAAACGACTTTATGCCGAAGCTATGTCCGCTCCGCTCTGAAAGAGGGCGGTAGCGGCATAGGAAACCCTAAAAGCAATGGAAAACAATACTAACATCCTGAAAGCTCATTATCCCTTTTCCTGCCCTATATGCGGGCATCCGGTAAAGAAGGGCGACAATTATTGTGAAACCGAAGGAGCAGTCACCTGCCTTTGCGTGCTTCCGGTCCGCAGGCTCCGACCCCTGATCAGCATCAGAACTCTCAAAGAAAAACGGGCATGAAAAACCTTCTGAACCTTATACACAAAAACAGGGAGCTTCAGGACGAGGTTACCAGGCTAAGAAAAGAAAACCTGAAAATGCGGCTTGACATCGAGGTGCTTATCGATTTTCCGGAAAGAGAAGCGGCAAAAGCTATCCGTTCGAAATATCGTCAACAACTCAATAAAATGTTCTTCGGACCATGACAGTAAACGAGGTAATTAAAAAGTTAAGCATGGAAATGGCAGTGGCGCTCGGCGAGCTTGACCATCTGCCTACCTGCCGCCGGTATATCTCTATGGCTCTCTCGATAGGTATAGAGCATTACACGAAAGATATGGAGGAGATAGTTGTGATGACCCACCAGGGAGAGGAAGTTGCCCGATTCAAGTGCGTTACGGAGGTTGAACGTAAACTGGGCATCAAGCAGAGTTATGTTTCAGCGGTCCTCAATGGAACACAGCACAGCGCGGGAGGTTTCTTGTTCATCAAGGCCCGCGACAAGGAGCTTATACCTGAGAAAAAATCAGCATAGAATGAAACTAAAAATCATAAATAATCCTGAAACCATGATCACGCATAACGATCTTTTGCAGATGTCTACGCACCTCAGAGATGCTATGAATAAGGAAGAACTTCATACATCTCAGACAGGCAGATTCCTTAACCTGAATCCCATGTATGTTTCTTTAGCGCTTAATCCAAAACACTTCGATTCTCTGAGCCTGGTTGCTAAAACCCGTCTTCTTGACTGGCATATTTCCGGTGAAAAAATTTCTGACTTTAAGATCCCGGAAGGAGAAGAGATATGGCAAAAGGTTAAACCGGTAGAAAATCAATCTCCGGGCACGGATCCGAAGCCGAAGAAACAATCAAAACGCAAGCCGCCTCAAAGACTGATGAAGGATCCTGCACCGGTCAAAGAGGAGGAAACCGGAAGGATTCAGGAGGTTGTAAAGGATAAGAACATTGAAAAGGATCCTGTACCGGCTAAAGTAAAAGATGCCGAAAAGGATCCCCCTCCTTCTGAATCTACAGAAATAAAAACCTTCAAAGGAGAGATCCTTGAAAGTAATCCCGAGACAGCACGGCTCCGGGTAGCTCTCGACATTGAAATTAACCTTGTATTAAACGGGCAGAAAATTCAACTCCGATAATCTATGCCATATATCGACCAGCAAGAGATCCTTAACGCTTCCCATGGCGGACTGGACATAATATTATCCTATTATCCCCAGGCAAACGACAGCCTGAAAACAAACAGAAAAGAATTTAAGATCCGTGATGAACGGACACCATCAGCCAGGCTAAAGCAACTTGCGGACGGCAATTGGGTTGTAACCGACTTTGGTGATGATGGCACCCCGCGCAACGCGATCCAAGTATGCATGAAGGAGGATGAGATAACCTACCGTGAGGCTATAGTAAAGCTTGCTGCCAGGTATAACCTTGGAGGGATCAATCCCGAGATCAACAAACCCGGATTTGAAAAGAGACCTGCAGCTGCAGATGAAAAAGAGGGAGAGATGTATTTTGATATAAAGGAGGAGATGACTGATGCCGAGGTGGCTGAACTCGGTCCGCTGGTTAACCGCGATGTATGCAAGAAATATAATGTCTATGCTCTCAATAGCTTCACTTATATCAAAAACCGCGAGGCTCAGATTACGACCAGTAACGATAACTACCCAATCTATATGGTCGACCATGGGGAATTCAAAAAGATCTACCAGCCTAAAAATCCTGATAAGGCTTACAGGTTCAGATATTCCGGTACCAGGACTAAAGACTATGTAAATGGTCTTGCCCAGGTGAAAAAGGCATTTGATGAGTTGAATATTGAATATGATCCCGAAAGCAATGATCCGGATAAAAAGAAGATGCAGAAACTAACGGAGATAATTATTGCCTCCGGGGAGCGTGATGCTCTTAATATAGCCGGTCATGGGTACCAGGTAATATGGATGAACTCCGAATCGCAGATAATGGATGCAAAGCTCTATTCCGAGCTTACAAAGATGACCGAACATATTTATAACCTGCCCGATATTGATGCAACCGGTCGCAAGCAGGCATTCAAACTCGGACTCCAGTATCTCGACATAAGAACGGTATGGCTTCCGCAGCGCCTTCGCGAATATCACGATAACCGCGGTAAGCCCAGGAAGGATTTCCGCGACTATGTTGAACTATGGCCCAGGATCGAAGACTTCAAGAAGCTCATGCGCGTTGCAATGCCAATGCGTTTCTGGGATGAGCAGTATGGCGATGGCGGCATAAAATACTTTTTTAATAACGAGCAGGCATATCATTTTTTGATGGCTAACGGTTTTTACCAGCTCGAGAATAAGAACCTCCGCGAAGGTATGATGTTCATTCATATGAACGGCAATATTATAAGAGAGGTAGATGCGGAAGACTGCCGTAAGTTTATCCAGAATTTTATGGCGGACCGGTACCTTCCCATACCTCTCCGCAATACTGTTCACCGGAGTAACCAGTTAGGCGATTCGAGCCTCAGGGGACTGGATGAGATAAAGCTCGACTTTACCGATTATGACAAGACCACACAATATCTTTTCTTCGTTAACCGCACCTGGAAGGTGACTCCCAGAGGGATCCTCGAGCTTAAACCCGGAGAGGTTGACCGCTATGTCTGGGAAGAAGAAGTAATTCAGCATAAAGTCAGCAAGAAAGATCCTCCGTTCACTATAAAATTCAATGGCGAGGATAGCGAATATGAGATCGATATTAACAATACTGATAGTATTTTTTTCCGCTTCCTGATCAATGCCTCGAGGATCCATTGGAAAACCGAATTCTTTACCAGGGCAACCGGCAGCCAGGATGAAAATAAGGCATACATAAAGGAGAACCGGTATAATATATCAGGTAAAAGGCTCGATCCTGATGAGTCCTGGGAACAGAGGCAGCACCTCATTAATAAAATATTCAGCATCGGCTACCTGCTCCACCGATACAAGGATCCCGCCCGTCCCTGGTGCGTGTTCGCAATGGACAATAAAATCACCGAAACCGGCGAGAGCCATGGTCGTAGCGGTAAGAGTCTTTGCTACCGTACCATTAGGTATTTCATGAAGAGCGTTACACTCAACGGGCGTAATCCGAAGCTTACTGAAAACCCTCATGTTTTCGACCGCATTACAGAGCATACAGATTATGTGCTTGTCGATGATGCGGACCAGTACCTGAATTTCGGGTTTTTCTTCAATGCCTTGCAGGGCGATATGGAAGTTAATCCAAAGAATAACCAGAGTTATGAGATCCCCTTTGAACATGTTCCGAAGTTCTGTATCACTTCAAATTTCACCCTCCGGAATATTGATCCGAGCACCGAAGGGAGAATTTTGTACACGGTTTTCAGCGATTATTACCACGTACGCACGGAAGGCGAAGATTATACCGAAGATTTCACAATACGCGACGACTTCGGAAAGGTTCTATTTAACGATTATAATGAAGAAGAATGGAACGACGACTTTAATTTCTTTGCTGCCTGTCTGCAGTTTTACCTGAGCGTTCCCAGGGAGATAAAGTTAAATCCACCGATGGATAATGTCACAAAGCGAAACCTACGTACCGAAATGGGAGAGGCATTCAAGAACTGGGCAGATGTTTATTTCGATATGAAGGAGGGCAACTGCGACAGACTTATAGAGCGCGACAAGGCTTTTAAAGATTTCGAGGAGAAAAGCGGGCAGCACAAATGGACCACCAACAAGTTCACCAAGGCTCTGAAAGCATGGTGTCGCTACACCGAATATGTCGAGAAGTTTAATCCTGACCAGTTCCGGAACAGCTCGGGGCGTATAATCAGGAAGGTAAATAATGAGGCAGCCGAGATGATTTTTGTTCAGACCAGGGCGATCAGCGCCGAGCTGCTTATTGAAGCCTCGAGCCAGGAGGCGGAAGTTGATGAAGAAACAAAACCATTTTAAACCCAAACAATATGAAAGTAAAAGATTTGATAGAGGAATTAGAAATTTGCGACCCGGAATCAGAAGTACGTTTCAGCATTATGAGTTATAAAGGTTCAAGTGAAGGATTAGATTTTAAGATAAAAGAGGAAAATAATGGGATTGTAATTATAGAACATGATAGTCAGGAATTCGAAAAAGTGCCTCCAGAATGGAAATTATTATCGACAGAGACTAAAAATTCACTTCTTGGTAATTGGCCAATATACGAAAGGAAGAATATTAATCCGCGAGTTCGTTTAAAATTATATCTGACTAAACCTTCTATAGAGTTCGGTTCTGATATCAAATTAAATAGAGTGGCTTTCATCAAGTCGGTTTCTCTCTCAGGCAGAATTGAAGGATTTTTTGAAGACGAAGAGGATAATATCTGGTCTTGTATGGAATATGAACTTCCTTTATTTTTTTCAGTATTTCCGATATAGAAGTTAACCCTCTCACAATTCAATATTTATGTACATCCCGGATATAGTACGTGAAAAAGCCAGGGATTTCGAGGAGAAAGACCTTCAGGATTATTTTGTACGGGTTCAGAACCTCCTGGCAGGGATGAAGCCTGGCGATCAGCTTATAATTGGAAATATTGCCAAAGCATCCAACTTCGAACTGTTCCTTGAATGCTGCAAATTTTACATGCGTCAATACGAATGGCAGGATGGTCTGAGCTTCGGACGTGGCTTTAAAACGCTCACCAAATATGACCTTGCTTTTATAAAAGGTAAAAAAAGTAAGTACGAAAATGTAACTCCGTAACCATGGTCCTTGATGCAAAACATTTATATAAGGAAGAGACAGGATCCTTCCCGGTCGATGAAGAGGAGGTCGAGTTTATGTGCTGGAGATCTAAAGGGCAATGGGTGATTGATATAGAAGACGCAGAAAGGCTTGAGCTTTTCGGACGACAGAGCCTGATCACGCTCACCCGTCCGGATCCGGATTACCTGGAATGGCTTGAAAAAAAAGTAATGGAACTATTAAAATGAAAGAAACAATGAAACCTGATCTGAGATATAAGGCATTTTTTTACTGCCTGATGGGGATACTATTGATCATCCTTTACCTGGCAGTTTTCGGAACATAATAATTATCCTCAAATAAATTAACTATGAAAATGAAAATTACAAAAGAAACAGCCTTAAAGCTGTATTCAAAATCTGAGGACTGGTTTAAGACGGACCTCGAGAAAGCATTTGGCAGGGAGACATTCCTGGCTATAGACTACACTAACCTTAAGACTTTTGACGATTGCTGCAGGATATGCGGCACTACTGAAAAAGATTTCGAAAAGAAATGGGCGGACATTCCAGTCGATTTTCAGACTATCGCCTTTGAACGGCTCAAGATCATTAATCAGGCCATTAATGGGGAATGGGTGCCAGATCACTTTAATATCAATCAATATAAATGGGCGCCCTGGTTTACGGTTTCTTCTTCCGGGCTCGCTTTCTCGTTTTCGTACTACTACTTCGCTCTCACGGCGTCCTTCGGTTTCCGCCTTTGCTTTAAGAGTGAAGAGAAGTCAGATCATGCCGGGAGGAATTTCACCAGGTATTTTCAGGAATTTATAACAGGTAAAAAAGCTTAATAATGACAACTAAAAAGAAAACCACAAAGAAACCGGTATTTGATTATACTACAATCAAGACCCTTAAGGACGCCTTTAAAAAGGCAGGAGTAGATCCACAACTTAGACCAGATGTTTCAATGCTTTCTGAAAAGCACGGGGCTTTCCTGGTCACAGCATTTCTGCTTGCCATAGTATTTGAAGCTATTAATGATGGATGGGAACCCGATTACAGCGATCGTAACCAGACTAAATATTTCCCTTGGCCATGGGTTTCTTCTTCCGGGCTCGGTTTCTCGTATTCGCTCTGCAGCTGCGGTCTCGCGACTTCGGGCATCGGTTTCCGCCTTTGCACTGATACTGCAGATAAGGCGAAGTATATACTCGATCAGTTCCCGGACCTGTGTAAAGAATGGTTCCTGAACGTAAAAAAATAGATGATTATGGGTTGTATGTTGATAAAGCTGACAGTTTCTTCTTCCAGGCTCGATTTCTCGAATTCGAACTACAACTACGATAACACGAATACGAACATCAGTTTCCACCTATGCAATAATCTCAGCATAAACCCTGCCCGCATGGCAAAAAATAACGATCACCTTGAAAGAGCCCTGGTAGCTTGATGGCGAATGGGATCTTTTAAACGCAAAGGCATGAAAAGAAAAGGAAATTTATATCAAAAGATTTGTTCCATGGACAATCTGATCCTGGCTGACGACATTGCCCGCAGAGGGAAGGCAACTCAGCCCGGGGTGATATCACACCTGAAGAATAGGGAGCACAATCTGAAACAGTTGCAGATGATACTGATTAACAAGGCTTACAGAACATCTGAATATACCACATTTACAATCTTTGAACCAAAGGAAAGGATAATATTCAGGCTTCCGTATTATCCTGACAGGATCCTGCACCACGCAGTTATGAATATACTTGAACCGATATTTGTCTCAACATTCACAGCTGATACTTACAGCTGCATTAAGAAGCGCGGAATCCATGCTGCCATGAAATCTCTCAGAACTGCTCTGGAAGATAAGCCTAAGACAAAATTCTGCCTGAAGCTCGACATAAAGAAGTACTATCCAAGCATCGACCACCAGGCGCTGAAGGATCTGCTCCGGAGAAAATTTAAGGACCCGGATCTTCTGCAGCTGATGGATGAAATAATAGATTCTGCTGAAGGTTTACCGATTGGTAACTATCTGAGTCAATACCTTGCTAATTTTTACCTGGCATATTTTGATCATTGGCTTAAAGAAGTAAAAAAGGTCAGGTATTATTTCAGATATGCTGACGACATGGTGATTCTGGCTTCTGAAAAAGAGAGTCTGCATCAGTTGCTATCAGATATCAGAAGTTATCTCAGGGATAACTTGAAACTGCAGGTGAAAGATAATTACCAGGTATTTCCGGTAGATGACAGGGGAATTGATTTTGTTGGATATGTTTTCAGGCACAGCCACATCAGAATGCGTAAAAGTATAAAGAAGAATTTCGCCAGGGCTATTAAAGAAAGAAGAGGACAACAAAGTATTGCATCTTATGAAGGATGGGCGAAATATTGCAATAGCCGTAATCTGTTAAAAAAGTTCCACCATGCACAAATTCAGCCAATTTAATATAAAAACCAATACCAGGGGATTTGAGGGTGAGAAGATCAAAATAACTAAAATCCTCAATAAAGAGATCATCATCCATGATTTCAGGATCGAAGATTCCAAGGTATTTAAAGACAGGGGAACGTGTAAATGCCTGCACCTGCAGATATCAATAAATGAAGAGAAGCATGTTTTATTTACATCATCTTCGGGTTTGATTGAAGCCATCATTCAGGTGCCAAAAGACAGCTTTCCTTTTACTGCGACTATAATCCAGGAAAACGAGAGATACAGATTCACCTAATAAATTAGTTATAATAAATACAAAACTTATAATCTTTAAAAAACTATTATATGATACATGAAAGAGGTTACTGGCTCAGCCAGGAGGAAATACAGACTCATGAATTTGATGAGCAGCTGTGCAACGCGATAATAAAAAGGTACAATTCTGTAAGGCAGGCTGTAGATATCGGATGCGGTAACGGTAAATATACGATGGCTCTCATTGGTGCCGGCATTATTTGCACCGGGTATGATGGATCGCCCCTCACTCCGGAGATAACCAGGCGGGTTTGTAAAACTCTCGACTTTTCCGATCCGGTCGATATTGGTAAGTTCGACCTGGTATTAAGTCTGGAGGTGGGTGAGCATATTCCACGAAAGTACGAACAGGTTTTTCTCGATAATCTTGTGCGTGCTGCGAATGAGATTATAATAATGAGCTGGGCGGTTGAAGGGCAACCTGGTATTGGACACTTTAACTGCCGTGATAACGATTATATTATTGCCGAGATGTTCGCCCGAGGCTTTGACCTGGATTATGAATCGACTGATCATCTGAGAGAGCAGAGCTCGCTTCCCTGGTTTAAAAACACTTTAATGGTATTTACGAGATGAATGAACCCGTAACCGCAATCTTTTTTTCTTGCCGTAGGCTCGATCTTCTGCATAGGACTGTCGATGCCTTCGTTAAAGCCAATACTTATCCTCTCTACGATCTCATAATTGTAAACGATTCGGGCGACCCACGGATCCATGAGCAGCTTGAGGTTGAATATCCGCTTTATCACCTGGTTCTCCATGGTAAAAATGAGGGTTTGATAAAAAGTATCGATCTTGGTTATGCCAGGATAGGTACAGAATATTTCTTTCACTGCGAAGATGACTGGTTGTGTAACGGAAAAGGAGGTTTTATTGAAGCATCTTTGTCGATAATGCAGGAGCGGCCCGATATTGAAGAAGTATGGCTGGCTGATTATAATAAGCACCCGATGGATTCTAAATTCCACATTACGGCTGATGGAGTGCTTTATCTTCTTGCGTCGGAAAACATTGATGGCTGGCATGGCTTTACTACCGCGTGCGGACTTAAACGTATGAGCGACTACAGGAAGGTTGCGCCATATTCTGAGATCCCCTGGGAAAAAACCATCTGGCATCGAGAGCGTGCGATCGGAGAGGAATATCACAAGCTTGGATACCGGACAGCGGTGCTGAGTAAAGATTATGCCATAAATATAGGTATTGGAAAAAGTGAATATATAACCGGCTACGAAAAATGAAAATCGAAGTTTTCGCAATATGCTACAACGAGGAGATACTTCTACCTTACTTCCTGAGGCATTACTCAAGGTTTGCCGACAGGATAACCATTTATGACAACTACTCCACTGACTGCTCTCCTGAGATCTGCAGAATTAACCCCAGGGTTAACCTGGTGCAATACGACTCCGGGAATCAGATCCGCGATGATATCTATCTCGATATAAAAAACAACTGCTGGAAGGGATCCACGGCTGATTGGGTTATTGTTTGTGATATAGATGAGTTTGTCCTGGAGCTGTTTGCACCAACACCGATAGATGATTATACGGTTATTATGCCCGACTGGTGGGAGATGGTAGGCGAGCGGATCCCGAGCGGACCAGGACAGATCTATGAAGAAATCTCCCAGGGCGTATGCCTTGGTCAGGCGTCGAAATGCGTGATGTTCCGCCCGTCGGCTATAAAAGAGATCAACTACGCCCCGGGAGCACACAGCGTTAGTCCGGTGGGTGATTTCAGGCTGCTGCAGACCTCCCAGATGGGCTTATTACACTTCAAAAACATATCGCTCGATTATGTGGTAAGCAGACATGCTCTCCTGGCATCGAGACTAAGCGATATAAACAAAAGGAACAACTGGGGCTTTCACTATGAGCAGAGCGCGCAGGTGATAGGGGATTATTACAGGAGCCTGCTGGAGAAGAGGCAAAGTATTTGGAAAGACAGGAGAAACCTTGGTTAATCCTTACCATTACAGCAGATTCATTATTTAACCCGCTACGGCGGGTTTTTTTATTGTTCCTGGTTTACTTTTTGAACTTTTTCCTTTAGAGCAGGCTGTCTGCTTTTTTCTGCTTTTTTGTTACTCTTAAAATCGTCGAAAAAAATGTAACTCTGTAACTACACTCCAAGAGATTTAAAATCAATAAGTTTCAGGTTACACTTTTTGGTTACACTTTTTCAAGGTTACAAAAAAAAGTGTAACCTTACCCTCTGAAAAGTGCCGGTTACATTTTTCAATCCGAAGTGTAACTCAAGGTTACATTTTGAGTGTAACCTACACAATAAAGATTATCAGATTATTATAACCGGAAAAAGGCACAGTTACACGGTTACACTTTTTTCGACAATTTCTGTTACCAGCTCATCAGAATTTAATAAAGCATCAAAGAACCCGGGACTATACGGTATAATGTTTAGTCCTTTTTTGCGAAATATTTGCTTCATAAATTTGATTTCTGTTTACAGGTTTTAGGTTAATTAAAGGTCAGGATCATGGAGTGATTTTTTTCAGGTTAATTTTTTGGGGAAAACTCGGAGGCTGTCATGCCGGCAGCCTCTTTTTTTATTGATTGTAATTCATATATTTGCAATTGTCGCTGTCTGTCACATAAAATAATTGTCCTTGACAAGGATCACCTCTTAATAATATTTTTATGGAGGAGCATTTCACTATTGATATTCCATGTAAGAGTTACATCAGATCCTACCTGGAAACAAATTGTGGAATACCTGCCGACCTGGCTAAGCTGCCGGATCTCCTGATTGAACTCAGGCGATGCCTTAAAGGAAAGCCCGGCGAGATGAACAGGAAAATTATTGCGAATTATCCCGACAACGTGAAAATCATTATCCCCACAAGGGTCTTTTACCGCGACGGCTGGGAGCTTAACAAGCAGAATATCCTGGAATTCAATAAATATGTTGAGATAAGGCTGAAATTCCTGATGAGAAATTTTATAGCGCTAAGCATTTTCATGGGTCTTTCGCAGACTGAGGCGATCCGGGAGTTTCAGGAGTCTTTCGGATTCGATGACCAGGTATGGGCATTCGACAGCATAAAGAAGGATTTTTACCGCAATAAAGAGGCTATGGAGGTAAAAACGCTCAAGGAAATGCGTACAAAAATGAAGAAAATATTTCTGACGAATTTGTCCCAAAATGGGACAGTCTCAGCCGATGGCATAAAACGATACTGCAATGGATAATATTGGTGGTTTACTTATACTTTCATACATTGATGCCGATGATTTTGTTGAAATAACCCAGGGCATCGACGGTATATATGATCTCACCCTGGCAACGGGATCCGCGCCGGTGGAAATACCTTTTATTGAAGATACCGGACATATATCTGAAACAGAAGAGGACACCGATCATGGCATTCAATACAATTTCGAGGTATCCTGCAAAATTCCTAAGATACAATACAGTAACCGCGATCTCCTCGGGGATCTGAGGCGGCGAAAGCTGGTGATCCTTGCCCGCGACGGCAACGAAAACTGGTGGCTTGCGGGTCATCCGGGTACCTATTTTAAAATTGATGTCAACAGCGACACAGGGACCAACACCCAGGACCGCAATAGCGTTGATCTGAAAATATCCGCAAATCTGCCCATAGGAGCCGTTTTTGTCAATCCTCTAACATAACGGCATGATAATCAGTTGAGTTAATTTAATTTCTGTCCTTTTTTTGCCCGTTTCTGCTTTCTAACCTTGCAAAAACTGGCATGAATAACATCTATTTATACAGGCAGATACTCAAGGGCAAATGGTTCATCCATTATTCTTATGCCCTCTCCCTGGCTCCGCTACTGAGAAACTTGTTTGAAGGCAAGTCGATGGGAGATATACGCGACTGGAACAACAATCAGACAAATAACCTTGAAAACTCCGAGGGCAGGGAACAATTCCCTGTAATGGCGGGATCTTCCGCTTCGGGTGTGTCTGTTTTCTCGAAATATGATGATGCTCCTGAGGGAAGCGTCGCCCTGGTACCGCTGAAAAGTGTCATGGTGAAATATGGCACCTTGTGTGAGTATGGTACAGAAGAGATTGCAGGTTTCATGTTGTCTGCAGCTGCCAGCAAAAAAATCTCTGCAATAGTGCTCGATATCGACTCCGGGGGCGGATCAGTTGATTCCATCCCTCCTATGCTTGAGGCAATAAGGAAAATTCAGGTACAATACAACAAACCGGTTGTTGCCATGGCAGATCTGTGCGCTTCGGCAGCATATTTTGTTGCTGCACATTGCGACAGGATCATTGCAAATAATAACCTATCATCAGAGTTTGGTAGTATAGGCGTTATGATGCAATGGTGGGACGTTCAGCCCTATTATGAAAAGGAAGGATATGTCTTTCACAAGATATATGCCCCGGAGAGTTCTTATAAGAATCTTCCTTTTGAGAAAGCACTCAAGGGCGACTATGACATGATAAAGGAGGAGGAGCTCTCTCCCCTGGCAATCGGATTTCAGAATGCAATAAAAACAAAAAGAGGATCGAAGCTCGATCTGAAAATCGAAGGGATCCTGAACGGACGAATGTTCTATGCCGAAAACCAGAAAAATCCGAAGCTCAGTGCTAAGGATGTCGGACTGATCGACGAGGTTGCGGACCTCGAGAGGGCAATCTCGCTGGCAAAGGAACTTGCAGAAATGAAAGAAATATTTTCCGAGATATGAATAAGAAATTAGGAAAAATAAGACAATTAATCGCCAGGACACTCGGCATTGAGTCGAAGTTTACCCTGGCTGAAAACGGGCATCTTGATATAAAAGAAGAGGAGCTCATCAGGATCCGGGAGGAATACGGCGAGGATTTCGTCGGGAAATTTGAAAAGCTTCTTAGTGAAGAAAAAGAAGATAATCATCTGAACAATAATCAAATTCAATCAGAAATGCCAAAAATGCTAACGCTGGCGCTTATATGCGCCGCTCTTGGAGTTAAGGAGCTGCAGTCCGCCGATGACGGTTCTGTGAGCCTTAACGAGGAGCAGCTTAACAAGCTTGAAGCTGAACTGAAAAAGCTTCAGGATGAGAAAGCTGCTGCTGAATCAAAGGAGGCTGCTGCAAATACCGCAAAGGATACTGCAGAAAAGGCTCTTTCCGACGCCGTAACGGCGATGGACGATCTGGATGCAACCGTGAAGGAAGCCAAAACACCGGCTGAAAAAGTGGAAGCAATCCGTACGAAGCTGGCTGCAAAGCCCGCTGTTATTCCGGCACAGAACCTCGGCGAAGATGGAAAATCAGAACAGAGGATCGAAGGAAATGATGAAGTAAACAACTACATCAAAAGCAATTTCTAACCAAATACTTATAGCCGTGGATTATACAAAACCCATCAACATTGTAGACGTCAATAATACTGCCGTCAAATATGCCAACATGCTCAAGGGATTGAATATGATGGCAGTGGCAGAAGTACTGGCTAACTGCCAGCCCATTTTTGGCGTCAAGGATTCAATCAAGCTCGGCAAGGTTGAACACGGGAGCATATCGAAAAAATATGACGGTACCTTTACAGGCGATGCTTCTGTAGGAACCATTGTACCGAGAACTCTTACCGTTTACCCGGTAGTCGCTGAACTTGCCGACGAGCCTGAAAGGTACCGCCGGAGTTTCATTGCCGAAGTTGCAGGCAACATGTGGGCTCAGAAGCACCCGTTTGAGCTCTGGATCATCCAGCATGGTATCAATCTCGCATCAGAGGAGCTGTTCTATGCTCTTTTCAACGCCAAATATGACAGCTCAGCTCTCAAAAAGGCGCTCACCGATTCTTTCGACAGCTGGAATGCTGTGATAGATGCTGACATTGTTGCAGGATTAATCTCTGCAGCCGAGAAAAACCTTTACGTTGGTGATGCTGCAATAAGCCGCTCCAACGCAGGTGAATACCTCCTGGACATGTACCGCAGCCGTCATGCCGCACTCAGGAACCGCGATCTGAACATGTGGATCAGCCTTGATGTTGCCGACATGTACGATAACTGGTACAGGGATGAGCATGATGCTCCTCCGTTTGTTGATGCTTCCGGTCTGATGAAACTTGAAGGTGCAAACGGTCGCGTCAATCTTATCCGTAGTGCTGCAATGCCTACCGGAAGCCAGAGGGTGATCCTCACCACACGCGAGAACATGGTATATGGTACCGACAATATTGCCGACCTGAGGTCGATGAAAGCATTCGAGTCGGGTAATCCTTACCTGTTCACAATGACGATGAAATACGTCTGGGGCTGCCAGTTCGTATCTGTCCATGAAAGAGAGTTTACCGTTAACGATCTCGCAGCATACGGAAGCGATTCAGGATCAGCATCGTCATAGTTTACAATTTTCTAAAAATCTAAGGATATGGATTTTGTAAACATAGATAAAAACCTGCCCAACGGGGAAAATATGGGAGGACTGGCTCAATTGTGCATCTTCGGCTTATGGGAAGATGTTGCAACCTGGCCGACAGCTCCTGTAAATCCGCTCGATGTAGAAGCCAATGGCGAATGGGTTGGTGATGTGGTTATGAAAGCCGGGAAAAATGCTTTCACTTTCTACAGCACCGACGACACAAGCGAGCTTAAGATCAACCCCGTGGGAGAACAGGATGGAATGTCGTTTGAAGAGGAATTATCCATCTTCAATCCGGGGCTTAAAAAGAAGCTTCTCGGTTTCATTTCGGCTGCGAAAAATGAAAACCTCTTCTTCATAGTCCAGGACAGTGAAGGTCAGTGGTACCTTCTTGGCGACGACAAGAGAGCTGCTCACATGGTATCAGGTGAGGTTGGAACAGGTAAGGCAAGCGCTGACCGAAAGGGAGCAAGCCTTACATTCAAGTTCAAGACAAACACTCCACGGGCATATGTAGGTGATGTAACTACGCTGCTCGGCGAGTCATCAGGATAAACCTCCCGTTTGAATGCTGTATCTATCATCCCGCCCGGTGAAAATCAGGCGGGATTTTCTTTGTCCTTTTTTGCCCGAAATACTGCCTTTATTTTCGTGGGCATGATCTATTTCTTTACTCCATATTCTTTTGAAAAGAAACTATTCGAGGCATATGATAAATATATGTCGTTGATCGGAGAGCAGGACTGGGCATGTTTTTTAGATGGAGATACTGCATTTCTGAGATCAGATTTCGGATTCAGGTTAAAGGAATATACGGAGCGTTATCCTGATACCGGCATGTTTATTTGCTACGCATCGCGCTGTCATTATCATTTTCAGCAGGTCAACGGCGGGGCTGACATGAATGATCCTTCGATCCTGAGGCATAAGGATATTTGCGATGATATAGATGCAAAATACCGGGGTCAGGTTCAGGACGTCCACCGGCGGGCTGCCGGTCACCTGTTGATGATCCGAAAATCTACCTGGAGCAGGATCCGCGGGACCATCATATTACGCACCGTCAATAAAAGGATCCTGGGAGTAGATACACAGATAAGTTACTCCTTGCTGAAAAACGGGTTTTCTATCCGGTTGATGCGAGGCATTTATATACTACACTACCTAAGAATGAAAGAAGGTTTTGATTTTAAAGGGCATCTGTTATGAGTGGTAAGATTGTACTTATAACACCTGACCGCAACGACCGCCCGGAGCTGCTAGACCATTGCAGGTACCAGATGGGTCTGCAGACTATGAAAGCCGAGCATCTTATTATCAATTTTGAACCAAAGCCCGGGGTTGTTGACATTGTTCCAAGGGTAAAGGAAGGGATCCGACAGGCGCAATCCCTGAGAGCAGAATACTGCCTGATAATTGAGAACGACGATTATTACCCTGACAATTATATTGAAATCATGGCGAAATACCTGGACCGGTTCGGTATAGTTGGATCCAACAGGACGATTTATTATTCCCTGCAGTTCAACTGCCTGAAAATTATGAATCATCCGGGTAGATCTTCACTCTTTCTTACCGGTTTCAGGATTGATGCCCTCAAGCTATTCTCATTCCCTGCAGACACTATGCTTTATTTCGATATCTTTTTATGGGAGAATATCAAAGCAAGGAAAGGATTTGCATCATTTCCTTATACACCGATCGGCATGAAGCATGGCTTGGGATTCACTCCCGGGAATTTTCATAACGGTATTGTGAATGGGAAAAAAATGAATGGAATGATGCAGGATCCGCAGAGAAAATGGCTCCAGGCTCATACACGAAAGGAATCATTTGAATTTTACCAGAATTTCATGCAATGATAGATGTCGTTTATGTGCTCGGAAGTGGATCCATCTGGAATAATAACGAGATCCGTTTTTCGCTCCGGTCCCTTGAAAAGAACCTTCAGGGATTCCGGAATATATGGGTTGTCGGGATCCGCCCTGAATGGATAAGAAATATAAGGTATATTGAATTCGGTGATGAATTAAAAAATAACGCTGACGGTAATATAGCAAGGAAACTGCTCAGGGTATGCCAGGAGGAGGATCTCACAGATGATTTCCTATTTATCAATGATGATCATTTTGTAATTAAGCCCGTCAATGCATCCGACATTCCACCTTTTCATAAGGGAGATCTGTCGCGCCTGCCGGATGAGTATTTTCAGCATTCGTTCTGGAGGGGAAGGCTTTTCCGGACCAGGAATATTTTGATTTCAAAGCACCTGCCGGCGCTTCATTATGACTGCCACGCTCCCATGGTTATTAACAAGCAGAAATTTCCGCAGGCGATATCACAGTTTGATTTTGAGAAAAATATAGGTTACACGATGAAGAGCTTATATGGCAATGTGATCTATGGCAAAGATGGAAAGAGGCTCAATGGTGAGAAGGTTACTATTTTCAAGAAGATGACCACCCATGAGATAAAAAGGCATTGCATCCGGGCTATGTTTGTTGCTGTGAACAATGCCGGGCTTAATGCATCATTCAAGCAGTGGCTATATGAAGTTTTTCCGGATCCCTCCAGATATGAGGAGGGAGGATCGACCAGGGAAGGATTTGTAGAAATAATTGACTGGCTTAATGGTGACAAGGATTATGCGAAAGGATCTGAACTGTTTGTCAAATACGGGAAATCCAGAAAGATCAAAAAATTTATCAGCAAGCATGAGACCATGGGTCGCCAGATGAAGCTTGAGCACCATATGAAAGAACTACTTAATTATTTATAATCATGGAAATAAAGACAAAAATCAAGACCTGGCTCGATAGTGGTCAGGATTACCAGGAGGGGCTGGAGCTCCTTCATGAGGTCGGAATAAAAAAGCATAAGGTTTTCGGCAAACTCTCGAAGGGTGAGTCGAAAACAAGGCATGAAAAGCTGGCATATCTGCTCAGTAAGGAATTAGGACTCAGGGAAGTTCCTGCTCCCAGGAAGATTGTTAAAAAGCAGCCGGCAACAAAGCCGGTCCTGGAGAAACCGAAAAAGGAAACAGAGAAAAGCCCGGAAGAGAGCGGGAAAGAACCTGAATCGCGGTATAACCTGATAGGTAAAGATGAAGATATCAATGATTATCCTGGTGAAATAAAAGGAATCATCATTGAATATTCAAATCTGTACAAGGAGAGAAGCATTACTCAGAAAGAGCTTTTGGAATCAGGTAATTCCAATGAGGCAGCGATAGTAACGAAAAGAGCGGAGATCGTGAGTAAGATCTCTTCAAATTCCGAAAGGATGGAGGAGCTTTATAAGGCATTCAGGGATTTTAAAGAGACCGGCAAGATCCCCGGGGGAAAAGAGAGCGATGAGAATGTCGAAGTAAAATCTATCGAAGAGCTCAAAAGGCTTAAGAAAAACCTCCAGGCTTCGATTGTCAAGGATAAGAACCAGCTGCTTTACAAGACTAAAACAAAACCATCCAGCGGCAAAGAGAGTCCCATGCCTGATGGTCCGCGCCGGTTCCGCCTGGAGAAACGTGTGAAGCAGAAAGAGGCAGAGATAGAACGTCTCGATATGGAAATTGCGAAACTTGAATAATAATGAGAAAAGGACTTGAAGATGAGAAATATGAGCTTATCAAGGCACATATTTTAAATCCCGCTGACTCGCCCCTGAATCCGCAGCAACAGGAACAGCTTAACAGGATCCTGTCGATGGCTGGTACCCTGGACCGTTATCCCATTGCCAAGCATGCGGTAGCTATCCACATGAAAAAATATAAGGGACTGAAGAGGACCCAGGCATACGATGACTGTGATATAGCCAGACGATTATTTCCGACGATCCACAACAATTATTACGAGTTCTGGCAGACCTGGCTTATTAATGATATTTCGGAGAGCATCCGTCGGTGCAAGAATTATCACAATGTCAAGGCTGAGCGTGTCATTGCTGCCTTATATAATGTCATGGCAAAAGCTATAGGAGAGAAACCTCCCAAGGATATTGATCCGAAGCTGATGGAGCAGCACAATTTTATCCTCACAATCAACATCAACGGACTGCCGACGAATGTCAACCTTATGGAATTTCTTGATCTGCCAAAGACAGCCAGGAAGAAATTGACTGATGCGCTTATTACTGACATTGACGAGGAGGATGCAGAAAAAATAATCGAATCATGACTGAAGCAATAGCTCTAAATAAGGTCCAGCAGGTATCAGTCATTCAGTCGGCGAAAAATAAAGTAGACATATGGGGCCGTGGTACAGGTAAATCCTTCCTTGTGGGATGGGATGTCAATATGATAAACCGCCTGATGCCACGTGCAATCGCTGCGGTTACAGGTCAGACGTATGGTCAGCTTCTTACCAGGACGCTGCCTTCGACCTTCAAATTCCTTGAGAGCCTGGGATACAAGCGTCACATCGACAAGAATGACCCGGGCAATTATGTAATAGGCGTGAGACCACCAGCCCATTTCCATGCTCCTCTGGAGAAAGTAATGAGATATGACAACGTAATCTCATTCAGTAATGGAAACTCCCTGCTGATGCTAAGTCAGGACAGGGCAGGGTCTGCTCGGGGTCCTAATGTGGACTATGAGATACTCGACGAGGCTATTACGATCGACAAGGAGCGTTATGACCAGGAAACATCACCTACCAACAGGGGCAATGAAGAGATTTGGGGGAGCAGATCGAGATCACCTGTTCCCTGGCATCACGGCTTCCATTATGTCTCAAGTATGCCGTTTTCCAACAGTCAGAAATGGCTGCTCGATTATGCAGATTATTACCAGGCAGAAGCAGAAATTCCACTTCTAAGCATCTGGAACAGGATCGTTAAGCTGCAGTTGGAGCTTATTCCGGCTGCCAGGGATAAGAATGCAAAATTATTTCAGAGTATCTGGAATGAGACTATCCGCCTGAAAAGACAGATCCTTCCCTTTGTATCAAAGGAAGGGATGCTCTTTACCCTGGCAAATGCCTTTGACAATCTTGAAAATGTCGGAATGGGATATATCCTGAGGGAGTTTGATAAGCAGACGCTTTTGACCTTCCTGATAGAGATTATGAATATGGTCCCTGATAAGGTTGAAGATTGTTACTATGCTATCAATGACCACGTTCATATCTATTACAATAGCAGTAATGACAGTTTTATCAGAGATTATGCCCAGGATACAGCTTTCGATTTTAATAAGCTGAGCGTTCATGATTCACGTTTTGATCTGGATTGTAATGCTAATCTTCCCCTGGAGATAGTCCCAGACTGGGGAGCAAAGATCTGTCTGATATCAGTTGCCCAGGAAGGATCATGGGATTTTGTAAGTGGCGAGCGAAAGCCTGTTGATAATGTGATCAATGAATTCCACGTCAAGCCAGGCGATACAGAGACAGTGATGATAAACGAACTCATTGATGGGTTCTGCAAATATTACGCGCCTCATGTCAAGAAGCATGTGAACTACTACCGTGATCGTTATGGTGACAGCCGTCAGCCTAATGCTAAGAGTGCAAAGAGTTATAATGAGCAGGCTATTGACAGGTTGATACACAATGGATGGACAGTGGATAGTATCGTACATCGGGGAATGGAACCACCACAGCATGAGAAGTATCTGCTGTGGATGAACATACTGAAAGGGAATGATCCTAAGTATCCTGCCATACGGTTCAATGGTATGAAATGTAAATATACTTTGATCTCAATGAACAATACCAGGGTCATCGAGGATAAGGGTAAGTTCGCCAAGGACAAAAGCAGCGAGCGCAAAAACAAGATATTACCTGAGGAAGCCACACACTATGGCGATGCTGTCGATAAGAGGATATGGACAAAGTATGGCTATCTCCTGACCTCAGGCAGTACATTCGTGCCTCCAAAGATCTGATTCATTGCATTTGTGAGTTTTGTGCAGCATTTCAGGCAGATTTGCCAGCATATTTCAACTAAAAGCTGCCCTTATGTCTGCCCTTCGACTTAGGGCGGGCCTCGCATCAATCCTAATGCGGTTACATTCCATTCCCAAAACATTTTTCTATTCTGCTAAACTTTAAAGCATTGTTTACCATTTTCCCGGATGAAGCCCTCCCCAAAAACCGTCAAAATACGATGTCCTTTTTTTGTACTTAAGCCGCTCATAGATTTGTGCCATGGTCGAGACGATTAAACGGAATTATGTTCTGCGGGAATATGATATAAGGAGGACTCCCCAGGGCAAACAGGTTATCTTCTCAATCCGGTTTGTCAAGATAAACGGCGAATCGGTATTCCTTCCGCGTGCCGTAGCATGCGGACTTCCTTATAATCTATCCGAGAACAGGATGCGCGGAGTTGTTGCCGTGGATCCACAGGGAGATAAGATAGGTCATCCCTATCCGGTTAACATAGATCTGATAACAGAATGGAATGGTTTAAAAGTCATTTTATGAAGAATGGAAACAATCTATAATAAAGAGGGAATTCCTCTTATCAGCTTCGGAAGAATGACTTATATGTCCACAACCGGGGCTCCTGAATCTAAATTTGTCAGTAATCCCCATGATGAGATAGACTGGGCGATTACTGTCGATGATTACCGTATCGCTCCATGGGGAGATAATAACGATTTCCCGCAGGCTGCCGATCTGCTCATCGAAAAAACCGGAGTATTGAATACCGGACTGAGGACCCTGCGCAATGTCATAATGGGTCAGGGTATATTCCCGTGTAACGTCACCGGCCTGGATGATGACGGCAATGAGGTCCTGAGCCTTATCCAGGATAAAGAGGTTATAGCTTTCTGCGGAAGCCGAATGGTCCGCCGGTATTTCGAGAGGGCGCTAAGGGATTATCTTAAATTCGGAAGGACCTTTCCGGAACTGCTCCCCAACAGCGACGGCTCAAAGATCGTTGGTATAAATACAATAAATGCTTATTATGCCAGGCTAACCGAGGCAAATGCAATGGGTGAAATTGAAAGATGCATTGTCTCAGGAGACTGGCCCGAGAATCCAAAGCCAGGTTATAAGACGATACCGGTGCTCTCTGATTATGATCCTTATGAGGACCTGCAGTCAAGGCGACTGGCAAGGCAACTCGGAAAGAGCTCTCTGATCTATCCCCTGACAGACAGCTGGAGCAACCGCGATTACTACTCACACCCGATATGGTGGAGTGCAAAGCTTGCAGGATGGATCGACATTGCTCATCAGATACCTCTCTTTATCAGACGTATGTACGAAAATGCCATGGCGATAAAATGGCATGTCCGTATCCCTTATGCCTTCTGGGATAAGATGTTCCCAAAGTCGAGCTATCCTGATGATGAAACAAGGAAAGCTGCTATAAATAATTATCAGAATAAGATAGAGGAGAACCTCTGCAGCGCAGATAAGGCAGGTAAAGCATTATTCACTGGCTTCGAACTCGGTCCCCAGGGGAAGGCTGAAGAGCAATGGGAAATTGATGAGCTTAAAACCGATATGACCGCGGCTGAAAAGCTTACAACCTCGGCTGCATCGAACAGTGAGATCTTATTTACCCTTATGATCAACCCTAACCTGCTTGGAGCCGGTATGCCCGGAGGTACCTATGCAGGCAACCAGGGAGGATCCAATATCAGGGAGGCATTTCTTGTGAATATCGCAAACGCCTGGATCGACAGGCAGAACCTGCTCGATCCGCTTGAATGCATGCTCCGGTATAACGGAGTTACCGATGTGGAGCTTCGCTTCCGCAATACTATTCTTACCACTCTTGACACTGGTGCAGGCACAAAAAAAGTATTAAGCTGATGTTTTTTTCAACAGATGAAGATACATTCCTGGCGGAAGTAAAAGAGTTCATCCCTGCTTCCGCCGCGACAAGCAAAGAAAAGCTATGGCCTTTTGTCGATGCTGCCGAAAGAAAATATATTCTTCCTATCCTGGGAAGAGAACTCTATGATGACCTTCAGACGCTTTATACTGACAGTGGCAACTGGAGCGGATCGGATGAAGACGAAATCAAAAGCGATGAGCTTCTCCGTCTCATAAGACTTTCAGAGATCAACCTGGCTTATTACCTGGGCTTCGATCTTCTCAATGCCCGGATCTCCGACCTGGGGTTTCAGAGGGCTGAATCGGAAAGCTTCAAGGGTCTTTATAAATACCAGGAAGAAAACGTCCGGAACTATTTTAAAGATACCGGGTTCAACGGCATCGACGATATCCTCCAGTATCTCGAAGACTATATTGAATATTTCCCGGAATGGGAAGAATCGGAAGCTTATACCCTCCGCCGGTCTGCCATAATAAAAGATACTGTCACATTCGATTCAATTTGTAGGATCAGCGGCAGCCGGTTGGTCTTCCTGAGGCTTCAGCCCTTCATCCAGCAGATAATGGATATTGATATCAGATCTCTCCTGGGAGAAACGATCTACCAGGATCTCATCTCCGAACTTGCAGAGGATGATCCTTCTGCAGAATATACAGCCCTGGCTCATGAGATACAGAAACCACTGGCATTTCTGAGCGTGGCTCTTCTCATAAAAACCACAGGCAAGCTCACCGAGAAAGGTTTATTCTTTGAAGGCAAGAATTCGATCTATCCTGATGATACTACGATTACTGCCGGCAATGAGAACAGCGGTATCTATGCTTATTATCGCAGTACCGGAGAGCAATATCTAGAAGCGCTCAGGAAATACCTGGTCGAGAACTTTGAAGACTATATTGGTATAACCGGATCGGTCTATTCGCGCGATAATGACGGCAAAAAAACCTTCTTCGCATGACCGAGATAGCAATCCGATACCGTCCTGTTAATTTTATTCCCTTTACCAGGAACAAGAAATTCTTTATGCCTTCAAGATGGGGCGAACTAACCAGCTGCCAGATGGAAAGTATTTCCCTTGCAACCGATCCTGATGCCGATGAGAGTAAACTCATAAGTTTATTCCTTGGCGTGAGCGGGGTATTCGTACGTAAGTTCAGCTCCTATCAGAAATTTTGCATTCTCAGGCAGTTAAAGTATCTCAATCAGGTCGATATCTGCGATAAATTCATAATTCAAAGGGTCGGAAGGCTCAAGGCTCCCGCGAAATATCTTAAAAATGTAACCTTCGGTCAGTTCATCTATGGCGACACATATTTTCTTAATTATACTGAAGGCAGGATAAAGGATCTTGACCGGTTCATTGCCTGCTTTTACACCAGGGGAAAGTTCTCGGAAGATGATATCGAAAAGAATTCCGATATCATCTCCCGCGAAAGCATTCAGAAGAGAGAGGCAATAGCTCTTAATTACCGGCTGATCCGCGAATGGCTTGCCCGCAGGTATAAGAATGTATTTGAGCAGAAGAAAAGCAACTCAAAGGCTGACAGGAAAAACGGTTGGATCGGCATATTTGATGCAATTGTCGGCGATAATATCACCGAAGTCGACAGGTATGCCGATGCTCCTCTTTCCCAGGTACTCCGGTATCTCGACAGAAGGGTAATTGAATATTATAAAAACAAAAAGCATGGCAGCTAAATTCTCAGATCTTGTCGATTATTTCGAGAGGATTGCTGAAGAGCATGTTTCGATACGTCACTCTGCGACGGCAAAGCATTTCTTCCGCTTCGAGCTCGACGAGGTGCTGGCAGGGCTTACAAGCAAGCTCAATTATCCCGCCCTTATTCTGGAAGCTTATGATTTCGATTTTGCTGATTCCCGCTCCGACAATATCATCAAGCAGCGTAACGGGGCTTTTATCCTGATAGATAAGGTTTCCGATACAGGCGATTTCGCGAAGATCCATGAGGTATGGGATGAGATGGAGGAGATAGGCGATGATATACTTATCCGTATGCGGCGTGACAAAGCCCTCCGTACCGAACCGGTCCTCCGCGATTTCGATATAGCAATGAGCTCCGGTGTTCCTTTTGATGTCCGCGCCTATGGGCATTATGGCATGCGGTTCACTTTCTCGCTGCGCTGCCCTGTTAATAACGAAGTTGATACCGCGAAATGGCTGACATAGATCCCGCAAATATAAGCCTCGACGAGTACAATAAAAGGATCTCCGGGTGGGGTACACAGACCGGCGTTAAGATCCGCTCCGCCATCCGGTCGCTTACAAGCAAGGGAAAGGGAGATCTTCTCCGATCGCTCCGGGCTAAATCATATAAATTCTATGGAGAGGTCGATCGCATTGCTTTTCATTTTGTGCGTCATGGCGTATTCCTTCATAAAGGCGTCGGTCGCGGTTATGCCATGATCGGCGGCAAAGTGATCCGGGTTAGTGGTTCGGCGAATACTGCTTATTGGAAGCAATACGCTCGAAGCAAAAACAGATCCTTCGAGCCAAAGGTACTAAGAGGGACCACGATGAAAAGAGAGCCGGTCGAATGGTTCAATCCTGTAGTGAGTGAAAATATAGATAAGCTCGCTGATATGGTTGCCGAGATGCGCGCCGATCAGACTGTCAACGCTACAAAAATACTGATCAGGTAATGGCTAACGACAAGACATACGATCGCCACGTTAATATCTGGATCAACGGGAAAGAGGTAACTAATAATATTGCCTCTATCAAGAAGGAGATGCTTCAGCTGTCCAATGAGCTGGCGAAAACGACTCGCGGCACTGAAGAATACAATCAGAAAGCCGCCGAGCTCAGGCGGGTTAAGGGAATCATCGAGGAGCATAATGCATCGCTGCGGAAGGCTCCGGGGCTATGGGAAAAGATAAAGGGATCTATGGGTCTGGTCATGGGAGCAATAGGAGCAGCTTACGGAGTGATCCAGTCTTTCAAATCAATTATCGAATCTACTGACGAATCCTCCGACAAGTTCGCCAGGACCATGGGCGGGGTTAAGGAGGCAGTGAATGCAGTCTCCCAGGCAATGGCTTCGGGTAATTTCAAAAACTTCTTTAAGAATGTAAGAGCAGCTGTCGAAGAAGGTAAACGTTATGCCGACGCTACCGATGAAGCTGCCGATGCCCAGAGAGCCCTTGCATTAGCTGAAGAGGATGCTGCCGACAAAATACTTGCACTTAAAATCATTCAGGCTGATGCTACAAAATCACGAGAGGAACAAATAGCAGCTGGAGAGAAGATAGAAAAAATACAGGCTGACCTTGCTAAAAAAAGAGCTGAAACTGCCCAGATCACATTAGATAATGAAATGGAAAATGCCAGGTTCAGATCTAAGCTTTCGGATGAGACTATCCGGGCTTATCTCAGCAAGGATGAAGCCATGAAGAAAAACATGGCAATTGGTAAGCTCTATTATGAAAAAACGCAGGAATTTAGTCAACTGAGTACAGCCGAAGCCCTCGCCAGGCAGGGCGAATATAAGAAAGAGCTCGAATCTCTTGGCGAGAATGCTCCTGAATATGCCAGGATATATGCCGGAATGAGTAAGATAACCGAAGATCACCGCGACAGGATCTTAGCCGCGGAGCATGCAATCCGCGAAGCTAAACGTTCTGCAACCGAAGATATCCTCAGGCAGATAAACAAAACAAACTCTGCCAGGGCTGCTGAAGCGGATGAAGCACAAAAGAATGCAAAAAAGATCATTGATCTCGAAAAGGAAGTAAAGGAGTTCTACGATAAATATGACCTCTGGAATGTTGAAGCCAAAGCTCCTGGAACGCCTAAATATAATCCGGATGAATTTACTGATGTTGATAAACGGATAGATGCCGACATCGAAGCTCAAAAGAAGGCGAATGAGGAGCGTGTTAAAAATGAAAAGAAAGCTGAGCAGGAGATTGTTGACATATATAAAAAAGGTGCTGATGAAGGTGCCCGGATCTGGAAAACTAATAATGAAAATGAGATTGCAGATCTCGAGCAGAAAGTCCAGGCTTACCAGGAATTCGGGATGCAGATCGGGCAGACACTCGCCCAGGCGATGGACGATGGAGTCCTTACAGCCAAGGAAGCAGCTAAAGCCCTTATTTCTGTTGCACTCGATGCTCTCGCTAAGATGGCAATTGTTCAGATCGGCAATGCCACTGTTCAGAGCTTCGGTCAATACGGAGCTGCTGCAGGAGCAGCCCGAACAATTATTCTTACTGCTCTGATCGAAGCAGCTGTCGAATCGGCAAAGGCAGCGCTGAATAATATGTGGACAGGTGGTTACACCGGACCAGGCGGCAAGTACGAACCACGCGGGATAGTGCATGCAGGCGAATGGGTTGCCAATGCCGACATGGTTGCCTCACCGGTAACAGGTCCTATAATCCGCGCGCTCGAACAATACCGTTCAGGTGGCGTGAAAGGGTATGCTGACGGTGGTTATGAAAGCCAGGGATCTGCCGGTTACGGATCGAAGCAGAATGCTTTTGTTTTTCAGACAGACCAGGATCAGAAAGAAGCGATAAACAAAATGATAATACTGCTCGATCGCCTCGACCGCGAGGGCGTAAAAACACATTTCACATATCTCGATGCCGACCGCATAAAGCGCGGAATGGATAAGCTCGATAATATACGCCGGTCGGTTTCGATGAGGGAATAACGATGTCCTTTTTTAGGGAGTGATGAAACGATAATTTCGGACAATTTAAAAATAAAAGCCATGAGTAAAGTTCTCGACAAAAACTATTACCCGGTACCCTTCGAGGGTGGAAGCTCCCTGATCAGCTTGGTAGCCAGCGGAGAGGATACGATCGAAACCCATGAGTTCTACGATAAGAATGGCAAGGTGGTCTTCTACTGGAAGATAAAGAAGGATTCCGACGGAAATCTTATCGACTTCAGGCTGAAGGTTCCGGGTACTCCTGCAGAGCCTGCCAGTGCTTATAAATCTTATGATACGCTTTCATGAAGCTGCAAAAAATAAGAGAAAGAGTCTCCGTTGATGTTGGCGCACCCTTGCTGAAGCCAGATCCGATAAATGGCATAGGGAGGCGAAGCGGGGTGGTTGCTCCTGATGGTGCGCCTTCAAATCTTGTGATGACGGTTGATTCTGATACTGAGATTTCAGGGACTTTTGATATTGGTTCAACTAATCAGGACGGGCATTATGTTTATTATTCTACTGATAACATGAACTTCACAAAAGCTGTGAATGCAGATGCGGTGATGCCCGGGACGGATAATACTTTTAAAATAACCGGACTAACCCCATTAACAAGTTACTACGTCAAAGTTGTTGCATATAAAGGAACTAAAGAAAGTGATCCTGTAACTGCGAGTGCTGTAAAAACATATAAATATCTCTACGTACGACCGGCAGGTGGTAGCTATGGACTTGAGGATGGTTCAAGTTATACCAATGCCTACAAAGGATTTACAGATATCTCATGGGCAGCAGTTGTCCCTCATACAGTACTGTGGATTTGTGGAACACATAAAGAAGTATTACAACCCGGGAGTAGTGGAACATCAAATGAACATATAATATTTAGTGGAAATTACACAGGTGATCAAGGTGTTATCGACGGTGAAAATACAAGGACGAATCTTGTGATAAATAACGGCAAAACGTACTTAGAATTTAGAAATTTAACTATAACAAAAGCGGCTGGAACTTGTTCAAATATGACAGGAGGTACAAATTGGTTCACAAATTGTACCATTTCAACCAGTAGTGATCAATGTGTAGAGTCAAATACAAGTGCGAACGTAACGTATGATGGTTGTACTATTTCAGGAGCAACCGATGAAGCTGTTTCAGGGCATTCAAATACGGTTATAACGATAAAGAATTCTACTGTAACGAATTCTTTAGCAGTTTCAGAAGTAGGTTCAGCCTCAATAACAATAGAGGATTCAATAATAAATGGTTATATATCATTGGGTTGTGCTTGTACAATAAGAAGATCAAAAATATATGGAAAATTAGTAGGACCAAATTACAATGTATCTTATTGCTTATTTGATTTCAGGTGGGCTACAGTACTGGCTGAAAATTTAACAGGGAATCCGACAGGCGGTACATTTGATAACTGTACGTTTGTTGGTGTTGGAAATGGTCAGATATTGGCATTTGGGGGTTATACATTAGTTTATAGGAACTGTATAATGTATGATCTTTACCGAACTTACATATATACAAATGGTACAATTAACTCAAATAAATCTAATTGGTATTCAATTACAACCTTAGCCTTATCAAGCAATACAGATCCTATTACGGGAGATACAAAATTTACGAATTTTGCAGCTGCTGATTTTACATTGGCTGCTGATTCACCATGTAGGGATGTAGGAATATCATTAGGCTATACGAGGGATTTAGCGGGGAATGTTGTTCCTGCTACGAATATTGATTTAGGGTGTTATCAGAACTAATGCAACTCATTATAAAATATATAGGCTACCTGATGAGCATCCTCGGATTCGCAATGGCTGTCTGGGGACTATCTGCTAAGGCAACTGCAAAGACCATGAGGATGGATAAGATCGAATCATCAATCTATACCCAGGCTGAACAGCAGCGGTTTGCCGATTCATTATTGGTCGTCTTCAAAGAGATAAGAGGCGACATAGGTTCCATACAGCAATCACAGCAGGCGGTTATCAGTTCTTACAATTCACTCCGGGCAAGCTATTCTCTTCACCTAAAGAATGATAAAGCGCTCACAAAAGATGATTTCATCATGCTCATGAACGGGATACAATTCGAGCTCAAATATGATACTGCCCATCGAAGGTCAAATATAATAATCAAAAAACTGCAATGACATGATTAAAAACGAGAGAAGAAAATCTCCCGGCAAAAGTAAAAAAACCACTGCCATAATCGACGAAGCAAAGATCCTGGGGGAGATAATGAGCGTACCCATGACCGAGCGATCGCGGAAGGAGATGACACTCAATATAGCCGATCACCAGTTTCTCTGCAGGCTTATGACCGTTCGCGACGATGCCAACCGCGAAGAGCTGCGCAAATACCTGAAAGAGATCTACCTGGCAGACAACAAGCAGCTCTGTGCAAATGTTTCGAAGGTCATTGCAAAGGAAGTTGCCGAGACGATAGCTCCTATATGGCAGAAACTTGAGGACCTGGCAACCGGTCAAAAGGAAATTGCCGACACTCTCATTGCTATGAATAAGCGGATGAAGGTAATCGAGGACCAGGTATTCATTACCGACGATAACCGAATAAGAGCCCTGGAGAGATATGCCAGCTGGGGCTGGACTTTCGTTCGCGGGGCAATATATGTAATAACGGCAGTTGTCCTGAGTATAATGGCTTATTTCCAGCTTCATGGTAAAATGAAATAATGATGGTCATTCTCGATAATGGACACGGATTTAATACTGCAGGCAAATGCAGTCCTGTATGGGCAGATCAGAGCCAACTGTTTGAATGGGAATTCAACCGTGATGTTGTACGACGGATCTATAACAAGCTCGAGGCAGCAGGAATTTCCTGCACTATCCTGGTACGCGAAGCCCGCGATATTTCTCTCAAGACCAGGATCGAACGAGCCAACGCGATATATAAAGCATATCCAAGGTCCTTCCTGGTAAGCATCCATGGCAATGCTGGCGGCGGCTCAGGATGGGAGGTTTATACTTCCCCCGGGGAGACTGAGAGCGATAAGATAGCAACACATATTTATCAGCTGGCAAAGATCTATTTACCCGACTACCGGCTCCGGCATGATGATTCGGACGGGGATCCCGACAAAGAAAATGACTTCGCAATCTTGACGAAAACCCTTTGTCCAGCTGTGCTTACTGAGAACCTGTTTTATGACAATGAAAAGGAATGCCGCTTCATGATGTCCGATTTCGGAAGGGAAGCAATCGCAAAGCTTCATCTGCACGGTATTAAAAGTTATCTCAATACACGAAAATGAAAATTCCGGAGATTAAAATAAACATTGTTGCCGTTATCCTTTTCATAAGGAAATACCTGCTCCGGCATAGAATGCCCCAATCCCAATTTTTCGGGTTAAAGCGCGACATCCCCGATGACAGGGATATATTATATAAGGTGCGGATACCCGGGCTTGCTCCCGAAAGTACCGAAATGAAAAATCTAAAGACTTTGAGTTATATATATGACCAGGGGAACCTCGGATCCTGTACTGCCAATGCAGGAATGTATGCATTCAGGAAAGCACTGCAGGAAAATGGTCAGCCCGATTTTGACGGATCGCGCCTATTTCTTTATTATAATTCCAGGTCTGACGATAGTAAAAGCGAAGATTCCGGAGCCAGTATAAGGGATATGATAAAAGCCCTTGCAAAATACGGTATCTGTCCTGAACAATCATGGCCTTATATAGTAAATAAGTTCGCTGAAAAGCCGTCGGAGATTGCCTACCTCGAGGGACTGAATCACCAGGCATTAAAATATGAAAGGCTTCCTCAGACAAAGGAGGCAATTATGGACAGTATTTTCAGGAGGCAGCCGGTCGTTTACGGAAAAATCCTCTACGAATCATTTATGAGTGAGCAGGTTGCAAAGACCGGAATTGTACCGGTTCCGAAAAAGTGCTGGGAGAAGCAAATTGGAGGTCATGCCGAAGCAGCTTTTGACTACGATAAGGAAGGAGTATGGGAGCCGAATAGCTGGAGCTCGAGTTGGGGATTTAACGGCGCGAACAAGATACCATGGAAATATATTCTTGATCCGGATCTCGCATTCGATTTCTGGTCAATAAGCATAGTTGAATAATAACATAAAAGCAAAAACATGAAAAAGATTTTTACATTTCTCGCACTAATGGCAATTACTGCAGTCGCAGTTTTTGCTGCGCAACCCGACACTATACCCGCAAACATTATCACCGGTGGCGATTCCCTGCTCGATATATTGAAAAACAACTGGGCAGTACTGGCAATAATTGCTTATTCATGCCTTGAGTTCTGGCTCGGTCAGACAGGCAAGATCAAAGAAGGATCCTTCCTGGCTCTCGTATTTAATTTCATAGGCAAGTTCATCCGAAAGCAGTTGCCTGTAGTCAAAGGGAAATTTATGTCCGAGCAACAATTTAGAGCAGTCCGTGGATTGAAAATGATAGTTCTCATTGTAGGTCTTTCATTCTTCTCGCTGGCAGCTTCAGCTCAGGGATCCTGGGATGGATTCTTTAAACCGAAATCCGGAACAGCCTATACACTAAAGGCAGAAGGCGATCAATCGGCGCAGTGGTTTTTCCGACCGGCGGCAAATATGACAGCCCTCCAGTTTGCCTATAATAAAGATCTTAAAACCTTCGAGGCTTCGACTTTCAGCAGTGCGGGTATCGGTCTTGGCTACCAGCATTATGTAGAGCGTAACGGGATCCTGATCAACAATTATGGTTTTAATGCCCTGATTGTACTCGACGCATCGCAGGGATCGGCGGGTACAGGAGCGGCATTGACAGTAAATGCACTTCAGTTTGTAAACATAGGTATCGGATATAGTATCTCGCATAAGACATTATTCATACCTATTGGAGCGGTCTGGAATTTCTGATATTAACTTTTCTTAAGATATGGATCTCCCTGCAGCTGTTGCGCTGGTAAATACCATTCCCGAGCTGGTCCTTGCCGGTAATCCTATTACACTTAAGTTTCAGGCTTCGGATAACCTTGTCGAAACCGAAGGAGTACCGGCATCCATTACTCTTACCTGGACTGCAGCTGCTATAGCGGGAGAATACTTCGATCTTCTCCTGGCAGGCGAAACTGTCAGGTTTACCTGCGCAGCTGCACCCGATAATTCCGGCGAACAATTCCACGACAATAGCGGATCGCTCGCCCTCGCTGCCTGGGTCGCTGTTGTGGCTGCAGATCTTCGCACCAATTATCTTATAGCCCGGTACTATACAATTACAGCATCCGGGACGACAATGATAATCACAGCCAATGAGGCTGGCGACGATTATTCCCAGGAATTTACTGCAGGAACCGGTATCGACGTTACCGCTGTTGAAACGAGCAAGACAGGAGTCACGGAATCTCTCCGGGCATTTTATGCGATAGCTGTACTGCTTTATTGTGATGATGAATTTATAACTGAGATCCTTCTTAATACCGACGACGAAGGTTATGCCGAAGCTGATGTGAGCAAACTGCTTGAGGCATATCTGACAAGTACCTTCACTTTCCCCGAAAGCGGATCAAACCTTATCAATCCGCATATAGGCAATATAAAGGAATGGTATTTCAAGTACGGAGAACGATGGGGCGATGGCGAATATACAGCCATGGTACAGAGCTCAACTTACTATGTCATGACCGGCGGCATAAGCTGGATGCTCCTTGCAAAATATAATGCTGCCTCTGAATCATTCTGGTCGCAGCTGCAGGAAAGTAAGAAATTTCTCAGCTGGGCTCCGCTTACCAGGACAATTGTCCCCGAAGAGATACTCAAGCTTTATTTTCTCAATCATTCGGCAGCGACAACACTTACCGTCAGGGCTGAGCTTTTTACAGCTTCCGGAAGCACTGTCACAACCGTTGCAACCATCAACGGGGCAACCGACATGGGTATTTATGAATTCATCCTCTCGCCCGCAGTTATCCCTTATTCCGGTTTGACAACCGAAACACTTCTGAAATTCGATGTTTGGATCGAAGACGAGGATAGTGAAGTTATATCGGAGGTTCGCACATACCAGTTCGATTATACTCACTATGAGCATACCAGGTATTTCATGTTCAAAAATTCATTCGGTGTTTTTGAGGTTCTGCGTACAACAGGGCTGATGACCACTGTCGATGATTATTCGAGGCAGTCCGCCAGCGCTCAGGTGGAATATGATTACGAAACCGATGAACGTGAGGAAAAATCAATACAGAACATTGAACAGCAGAAATTCAAGGTTGCAGCCGGCTGGCTCTCGAAGTTTGCCGATGCTGCCCAGTACCGGAACTGGCTCCGTGACTTCAGCCTGAGCAAAGAAGTTTATCTTGTCGATGGCGAAGTTCTTAAACCGATAGAACTCACAGATACCAGTCTCGATCATGGCAAGGATCGGGATACATTGGCGACCTTCTCATTCGAGTTTATCAATGCTTTCACCGACGAGTTCTATTCTGAATCTGAAGAGGAGGAGGAGGTATCAGATCTTATTCCGGAAGTCAATGCCGGATTATACGGGCTGCTTTATAATCATCATGCGCTTGTCGATGCACGGAATATAGCTGCTGCAGGATGGCATGTATCTACTACAGCTGACTGGTCAGACCTTATCGAAGATCTCGGCGGAACAGTTGCGGCTGGCTATTATGCAAATACTCCTAACGATATTGGAGGTAGATTAAAGCAAACCGGAGTCCAGTTCTGGCAAACACCTAATACCGGAGCAACAAATATAAGCAGGTTCCACGGAAGGGCTCCGGGTTACAGGATCGGAACTACCGGAAGCTTTGTCGCATTTCAGCAGATGGCTTGTTTCTGGGCTCTCGATACACCTTCCCAGGCATGCCAATATTATTTGAGTGCTTTCGACGGTGTACTTTCATCTCAGATGTTGGCAGGCAACGATTTCCGGTGTGGATTTTCGGTGAGGCTGGTTAAAGATTCAACGAATTTATTACCCGGACAGACCGGAATTTATACCGGAAACGACGGAAAGCAATACGTTAGTATTTGCATCGGAACAAAAGAATGGCTCCTTTATAATCTTTCAGAGACTAAGTTCCGGAACGGCGATTCGATAGCAGAA
>Ga0209099_1000749_pt1 | contig 36797 bp, 37 predicted proteins | sample AD_JPNHW2_MetaG_FD_184430 | JGI IMG/M metagenome (GOLD analysis project Ga0209099, IMG submission 184430) | Active sludge microbial communities of municipal wastewater-treating anaerobic digesters from Japan - AD_JPNHW2_MetaG (SPAdes) (version 2) | ecosystem: Engineered > Bioreactor > Anaerobic...
TTTATTATGTGCAAAAATAACACTTTTCGATGAACAGATGATAACTCTTATATTTATTTAAGAAAGCGCTGGTACGGCATTATATTAGTAAGAGGGAAGGAATATTTATATTTTGGTATTAAAAAAAATAGACACGAAACGTTTTTCTTTTGTTCTATGAAAAAAATATAATGACTTTAAAAAAAGGAAGGGCTTTTCACAAAGCCCTTCCTTTTAGGTATTAGTTAATTTTTCTAAGGTATAAAAAAGATTGTGTTGTTTAGTTAACGTCTGCAAAGTAAAAACAAATTCCAGTACAAAACAAATAAACAAATATGTTATAAAACCTGTTTTTAAGTATATTTTAACAATTTTGTATTAAATTTCTTATCAGAATTAAGTTTTGAATGTTCATTTGTCATATTCTTATTGCACATGAATATGTGATTTCTACACCAGCAATCATACCCGTTTTACTATTATTTTAAGCAACAGGGTAAGATAGTTTTAATACCACGATATTAAAAACACGAATGAACATATCTTGAAAAAATCCATAACTTATCTGGTGCTGAAAAAATATTGTATCTTTGTTTTTAAATATAATCCTGTTAACAATCAACTATCTCTATGCGAAACCTATTATTCATTAGTCTGATAATCATGGCTTTTTCATGTTCGAGCACCGGAAATAAGACAGAAAATAAAGCAGAAACCGTTCAGGTATCGGTACCTGAATTTTCAGCCGATACGGCGTACAAGTTTGTGAAAACACAGGTTGATTTCGGTCCACGCGTACCCAATACTGCTCAACACAAAGCCTGCGGAGATTATCTTGTATCAGCTCTTAAACAGTTTGGTGCAACGGTCACCGTGCAGGAAGCCAGCCTCACCGCCTTCGATGGCACCACGCTGAAATCAAAAAACATTATCGGATCGTACAATCCGGATGCTGAAACGCGCCTGTTGCTTTTTGCACACTGGGACACACGCCCCTGGGCCGATAACGATACGGATGAGAAAAATCATAAAACTCCGGTACTCGGCGCTAACGACGGTGCAAGCGGTGTGGGAGTACTTCTGGAAATAGCACGCCAGCTCAACAGACAAAAACCTTCAGTGGGCGTTGACATCATCTTTTTCGATGCTGAAGATTACGGAGCATCTGCCGGAAATGAAGACTCGTGGTGCCTGGGTACACAATACTGGGCTAAAAACAAACATATTCCCAACTACAGAGCACGTTACGGCATATTGCTCGATATGGTCGGCGCTCCACAGGCAAAATTTTACCGCGAACAGCTGTCCGATAATTATGCAAAATACGTAGTGGACAAGGTATGGTCCAAGGCTGCAGAACTGGGTTTCAGCAATTATTTTGTAAACAAACCGGGCGGTGCAATTACCGACGATCATCTCTACGTTAACCAGTTGGCGGGAATTCCGGCAATAGACATCATTCAGTATGATCCGTACAGCATGACCGGATTTGGTAAATACTGGCATACCACTAACGACACGATGGAAAATATCGATCCAGTAACACTGAAAGTAGTGGGAACAACCTTGCTGCACGTAATATTTAACGAAAAACCATAAAACACTGATGGACAAGACTAATATCCGGTATAAAAAAGTAGCCGTAAAAATCGGCAGTAATGTACTCACCCGTCCGGACGGCACCCTTGACATTACACGTATGTCGGCACTGGTTGACCAGATATCTGTTCTGCATAAACTGGGCGTACAACTGGTTCTTATATCTTCCGGTGCAGTAGCCTCGGGCAGAAGCGTGATGGGCATTTCGAAAAAAATGGATATAGTCGAACAGCGCCAATTATTTTCGACGGTCGGACAGGCAAAATTAATCAACCATTATTGGGAACTTTTTCGCGAACACGGAATTGTTGTCGGTCAGGTACTAACCACAAAAACTAATTTTGAAGGACGGTCGCAATATCTGAACCAGCGAAACTGCATCCGCATAATGCTGGAAAACAAGGTAATACCTATTGTGAATGAAAATGATGCTGTTTCGGTATCCGAACTCATGTTTACCGACAACGACGAACTCTCAGGCCTGATAGCCTCCATGCTCGGAATGGAAGCTTTGATTATTCTGAGCAATATCGACGGTATTTATAACGGCTCTCCTTCCAATCCGGAATCAGCCGTTATCCGGAAAATAAGGAAAGGCGAGGATATATCTGACTTTATTCAGACTTCCAAATCGACACTGGGTCGCGGGGGAATGCAGACGAAAACTTCCATTGCGCGTAAAATTGCAGACGAAGGAATAGAAGTTATTATTGCCAACGGCAAACGGGAGAATATTCTGATTGATTTGCTCGATAAGCAAAAAGATACAGTCTGTACGATCTTTGAAGCATCAGCAACGGATGTTTCGAGCGTTAAAAAATGGATTGCACACAGCGATGGATTTGCCAAGGGTGAGATTCATATTAATGAGAATGCGGAAAAAGCTCTTTCGGGTCCAAAAGCCACCAGCCTGCTGCCGGTAGGCGTTACCCAAATTACAGGAACGTTTGAAAAAGATGATATTGTAAAAATTGTGGGTTCAAACGGGAAAATAATCGGAGTGGGAAAAGTACAGTACAATAATGAGAAAGCCAGACAACTAATCGGTAAAAAAAATCAGAAACCGCTGATACATTACGATTATCTGTACATCGAAGATTAGCGGATGAAAAGCGGATTATTTCCGATTATTCCGTTTCTTATTTCTTTTTTGAGACTTTCTTCCACTTTATCGGATATCCGGACTTTGCCGAAAGCGCCAAAACCGATAATATGTTTTTAGCCGTTAATGGTGAAAGCGGTTGTGGAACAGACAAGATAGTTGTTGGCCGAAATACAGTCATCAAGTAAACTGTCGATATACCTGTTCCCTATTTCAAATCCAAGGTCAGTGAGCAGATTTTTCTTCAGGCCTAAATCAGCCATCGTATTTTCGACTATTTCACCGAACTTAATCCTTGCGGCTTCCTGATGCTGCTGTTCGTTCGGATTAGTCGCCCAGGCAAACAGAACCAGAGCTATCACAGTTAAAATGATGAAGTAGGTTGTTTTTCTCATTCTATATCATTTCTTATATGTTTGCCTTCTGAATTCGGCAACCGTAATGGCGGTTGCAATCCCCACGTTCAACGATTCGGAGGCGACTGTTCCCGGTGCAAAACAGGGAATCTGTAATCGTTCAGTCACCAGTTGCTCCACTTCAGCAGAAATCCCCTGTCCTTCATTGCCCATTACAATTATCCCATTCCTTTGCAAATTTCTATCGTAAATATTTTCCCCGTCCATGAAAGTACCATAAACAGGAATTCTTCCTTCCAGTTGACGCAAAAATAACGGCAGCTCAACATAGTGCACTTTCACATTCGCGATAGCGCCCATGGTAGCCTGAATGGTTTTGGGATTGAATACATCGGCTGAATGTGTGGAACAAAATACATGTTCGATGCTGAACCAGTCGGCTAAACGGATGATTGTTCCCAGATTTCCAGGATCCTGAATATCATCAAGCGCCAGGCTCAACTTGCTGCATGTTTCCTTTTCATCCCACAGGTGAGCGGGTTTTTCGAAAACAGCCAAAACTCCCTGCGGTGACTTCTGAAAAGTGATCTTTTTATATTCATCGGTAGTAATTTGCTCATTTTCGGCAGCAAAACGGGAAAAACGTTCAATATCAAAACTATCGGTACATACTGCCAGATACCGGCAGCGAAGATGTGGCAGTAAATCCGAAACAAGTTTTACTCCTTCGGCAACAAACAGATTTTGCTCATCCCTGTTCTTCTTCATTTCCAGTGAACGGATCCATTTTATCTTCGATTTTGATATCATAATTCAGGCAATATATTCGTTCAATTTCTTCTTACAGTCTTATTTTACGTTACAAAACTAATAAAGAAAACGAGAATAAAGCTTATATTTGCAAAAGTTTTTGAGTATGACTGATATTGCTCAGTATATAATATGAAATTTTCAAAAGGTTCATTGTTTCTTATACTTGTACTTGGATTGCTTGCCTCGGCATGTAATCCAACGAAATATGTCCCTGACAATGAACATTTGCTGAATGATGTAAAAATTGAAACTGACAACAAAGCCATCCCGAAAGAAGATATCAGTACATACATCCGGCAAACACCTAACAACGAGATATTTGGGATTTATAAAATGCAACTGGGCATTTATAACCTCGCGGGCGCTGACAGCAGCAAATGGATTAACCGGAGATTAAAAAAAATCGGCGAGGAACCCGTAATCTACAATCCATCACTGACTACAATTACCGAAAAGGAAATTACAAAGCTATTCAGTAACAAGGGTTATATGGATGTGAAAGTGAACAGTGAGGTAAGTTTCCCGAAAGAAAAACTGGCTGATGTAAAATATTCAATTCAATCAAATGAACCGTACAGACTGAACAGCTATTCGGTTAATATAAATCAGCCTGAGCTTTCGGATATTGCATCAGACACTGCTGCAAGCCTCATTAAAACAGGTAAACTTTTTGACAGCGATGTTTTCGACGAAGAAAGGGACCGGATTACTTCCAAATTCAGAGAGCTTGGTTATTACAACTTTACCAAAGATTTACTTCATTATTATGCCGACAGCAGCCTGGTTTCACACAGAATAGATTTGGTGCTGGAAATGAATGAACAGCTGAAAAAATCGGATGAAAGCATCAAAGAGCGTATTTTTCAGCAATATACCATCAACAAGGTCCATTTTTACTGCGAATCGGATAAATCAACTGATGCTGTTAATTTAACGCCGGAGCTGGATACACTTGTCCTTGGTGACTACGAACTGGTGTATGAAAACAAACGCAACATTCGTCCGACTGTGCTGATTGAACATACGCTCATCGTCCCCGGAAAGCCCTATGGCGACCGTTCGGTTGAACGCACATATAGCTCGTTGAATTCGCTGAGCTCGATCAAATATGTAAACGTAAGTTTCCGCGAAATTGCAAACGACAAACTGGATTGCTACATCGTAATTACTCCCAATAAACTGCAAACCATTTCCGCCGATGGTGAAATCACCTATTCGTCGGGTTACTGGGGATTTGGAGGCAATATAAATTACGGACACCGCAACGCCTTCAAAGGCTCTGAAACTATTTCGGCCAAAGGCAGACTTGCCTACGAATATCAGGGCACCGGACAAAAAGCCATTGAAGTCGGCACAGACCTTGGCTTGAAATTTCCAACTTTCCTGCTGCCGTTTTCGAGTCTGGATATGAGGCGAAATATACGTGCTAATACCGAAATTACAGCTACTTTCAGTTACCGCGACCGTCCGAAAGAATATACAGGTATTGTTACCGGAACAGGTTTTAAGTACAGCTGGAGTGAAAAACTACAGGTGAAACACAATTTTGACGTGCTGGATATCAGTTATGTGAATTATCCGAAAATTACCGGCGAATATCAGAATTACATCAATTCAAACCCTGCATTTGCCTACAACTTTCAGCCACACCTTATCATGCGAACCGGTTACAATGGCTCGTACAGTGGTTTCAATGCTGCTCAGCCGTTAAGAAACTACACCACCATGAATTACGGTATCGAAACAGCAGGAAATATTCTTCAGGGATTGAACTCCGTTCTCAACGCGCAGCGTGATTCGACCGGTGCCTTCAAAGTTTTTGGTATCCGATATGCTCAATATGTCAAAACTGATTTTCAGATAGCCCATTATCAGATTTTTGATGCAAACAACCGGCTGGTTTATCACGCCGGACTGGGAATAGCAGTACCGTACGGAAATGCTGAACGAATGCCATTTGAAAAACGCTTCTTTTCCGGAGGCGCTAACAGTGTGAGAGGCTGGACGGCCTATCAGCTTGGACCGGGAACGTACAGAAGTCCGGGTAATTACGTGGATTACAACACACAGATGGGTGACATAAAACTTGATCTGAATATGGAGTACCGTACCAAACTTTTCTGGAAACTCGACGGTGCGTTCTTCCTGGATGCAGGAAATATCTGGACAATACGCAATTACGAGGCTCAACCCGGTGGTGTTTTTCGTTTTGATAAATTTCTCGGACAACTTGGAATTGCTTATGGAACAGGTATCAGAGCCGATTTTTCTTTCTTTGTGTTGCGTGTCGATCTGGGGGTGAGGTTGTTTAATCCTGCACTGGAGCGTACTGAACAATGGCGCACAAATATCAAGGCAGAAGATTTTGCACTCAATCTGGCTATTGGCTATCCATTTTGATTAATAAGTTAAATGTAACAGCACTTTCGAATGAGGATATTGATACAACGGGTAAAAAGAGCATCTGTAACGATTGAAAATCATCTGAAATCGGAAATAAAAACAGGTTTACTGGTATTTGTTGGCATTGAAGATGCCGATGATGAGAAAGACAGCTCCTGGCTGGCTTCCAAACTGGTGAAAATGCGAATCTTTAACGATGAGAAAGGTGTGATGAACTTGCCTGTAACAGAGGTTGACGGCGAAATAATGATTATAAGTCAATTTACCCTTCACGCACAAACTCAGAAAGGCAACAGACCGTCTTATATCAAAGCAGCCCGTCCTGAAAAAGCGATTCCTTTGTATGAGCATTTTTGCAATGAAGTGGAACAACTATTGAAAAAACCGGTGAAAACCGGCGAATTCGGAGCAGACATGCAGGTGGAATTGATCAACGACGGGCCTGTAACTATCTGGATGGACAGCAAATTGTCAGATTAGCTCTACTAAACAGGAATTGATTAATACTTTTTCAATTACAATATTGATTTTCAGATCGTATATACATTTTTATTATTTTTTTTACCAACACTAAGGGAGGATTAATTATGATTAAACACATTCCAAATACGGTAACTTGTCTCAACCTGTTTTCTGGTTGTGTTGGAGTATGGTTTGCCTTTAACGGGAACTATGAGGGTGTAGCTCTTGCGGTAATTTTTTCAGCAGTTTTCGATTTTCTGGATGGTATGGCTGCAAGGCTACTCAGAGCTTACTCTCCTATGGGTAAGGAACTTGATTCATTGGCAGACGTAATCAGCTTCGGACTGGTGCCGGGAGCCCTGATTTTTCATATGCTTTCACCCGATTTATCACACAACTATGCATTTGTAGGGTTTCTGTTAACCATCTTTTCAGCTTTAAGGCTCGCAAAATTCAATATTGACGAACGACAAACCTCTTCGTTTATCGGTTTGCCGGTTCCTGCAAATGCCATTTTCTGGGCAGGAATAGCTTTAGCGTGGTCGGAATGGTTTATTGCAAATCCATATATCTTACTGGGACTGACTGTGTTTTTCTCCTATTTGCTCGTCGCTGAAATCCCCATGTTTTCGCTGAAATTCAAAAATCTCAGCTGGAAAGACAATAAAGTACAATTCATTTTTCTGGGTGGAAGCGTCCTGCTAATCGCCATTCTGTGGAAAAAAGCCATTTCTCCGCTTATCATGTGGTACATTCTCTTATCGGTAATTGTAAATTTCATTCAGGTAAAGAAAGCGGAAAACTAAGCATGTCTATTCAAATTTCACATATTTCCAGGTCATTTGGCAATCAGCAGGTACTCAGGGATATCAGTTTCAGGATTGATGCCGGGGAAGTTGTCGGTTTTCTCGGACCTAACGGTGCAGGTAAAACCACCACCATGAAGATTCTTGCTGGAGCGCTCGACTACCAAACCGGGAATGCAGCTGTTTGCGGCATGGAAGTTGCTGATAATCCACTTGAAACGAAGAAGAATATTGGTTATCTGCCCGAGCAAAATCCGTTGTATACAGATATGTATGTGAAAGAATATCTGCTTTTCGTGGCTGAAACCTATGGCATTGGTAAAGAAAAATACAAACGGGTTGACGAGCTGATTGATCTGGTGGGACTGCGACCTGAATTCAGTAAGAAAATCGGACAACTTTCGAAAGGATACCGGCAGCGTGTGGGTCTGGCTCAGGCATTAATTCATAATCCCAAAGTGCTGATTCTTGACGAACCAACAACCGGACTGGATCCTAATCAATTGGTTGAAATACGTAATCTTATCAGGGAAATCGGGAAAAACCGGACAGTACTCTTCAGCACGCATATCATGCAAGAAATTGAAGCCGTTTGCAACCGGGTGATAATTATCAACAAGGGTGAAATTGTCGCCGATTATACGGATGTAAAGGAAATTTCTAACTTTGGTAAAAATGATTTTCAGTTGGAAGTGGAATTTTTGAATAAAGTAGAAAAAGATGTTTTAGGTTCGATAAAATCAATTAAAAATATTGATACAAAAGACAGTAAATTGTTCAGCATTACAAGCGAAAAAGACATCCGTTCCGACATTTTTGACTTAGCTGTAAAAACCAACAATAAAATTCTCACATTGAAGCCATTGGCAAAAAGAATGGAAGAAGTCTTCAGAGAATTGACCATCGCTCCTGAATCCCCTGGATGGGACTTTAGGAACAAACAATAAAAAAAGTAATTCAACAAATATTCCCCCTTCAGGGGGCTAGGGGGCTTTCAATGGAAGAAAAATTTGATATACGAAACAATAAAAATACCGAAAAGGAATTTGAGAACGCTTTGCGACCGCTAAGTTTTTCCGATTTCAAAGGTCAGAACAAAATTGTGGAAAATCTCCGGATATTCGTTCAGGCTGCCCGTATGCGTTCCGAATCGCTGGATCATGTGCTGTTGCACGGACCTCCGGGGCTGGGAAAAACCACCCTTTCGAACATTATTGCCAACGAACTGAATGTGGGATTTAAAATCACATCGGGACCGGTGCTCGACAAACCGGGTGATCTGGCAGGACTACTCACCAGTCTGGAGTCAAATGATGTTCTTTTTATTGACGAAATTCACAGATTAAGTCCCATCGTGGAGGAATACCTCTACTCTGCAATGGAGGATTACCGTATCGATATCATGATAGATAAAGGTCCGAGTGCACGATCCATTCAGCTGGAGCTGAATCCGTTTACACTCATTGGCGCGACAACACGCAGCGGGCTTCTGACCAGTCCGTTACGGGCGCGGTTTGGCATCAACTGTCATTTTGAATACTACGATACACAGGTCATCACCGGCATCATCGAACGCTCGGCAAGATTGCTGAACGTGCAGATTGATCACAAAGCTGCTCAGGAAATTGCCGGACGAAGCCGTGGAACACCCCGTATTGCCAATGCGTTGCTCAGACGGGTACGGGATTTCGCACAGGTAAAAGGAAACGGAACGATTAATCCTGAAATAGCCGATTATGCACTCGAAGCACTAAATATTGACAAGTACGGACTGGACGAAATTGATAATAAGATACTCACTACCATTATTGATAAATTTCAGGGCGGACCTGTCGGACTTACCACGATTGCCACTGCACTCAGCGAAGACCCCGGCACACTTGAAGAAGTCTATGAACCTTTCCTTATTAAAGAAGGTTTTCTGAAACGCACTCCTCGCGGACGCGAAGTTACCGAACTGGCTTACAAGCACCTGGGTAAAGTGAAATTCGGGGGAGATATGGGAACATTATTTTAATTTTAATAAAACCAACAAAATGGATGAACTGGTTAACATCAGAACTTTCAGTCAGTCTGCTGATTTTGAAATGGTAAAAGCCTATCTTGAATCGATGGGTATTGAATGTTTCGGGAGAGACGAGATCATCAACCGCGCCTATCTTGCCAATGTGAACGGGGGTGTAAAACTCGATGTACGTGCCTCACAGGCCGAAGAAGCTATTCGTCTCTTAATTGAAGGCGGATACCTGAAACCGGAAGATTTCGAACCAACACCTGAATTAAAATTCGTTGACAAAATTCTGGGCAAATTCAGAAAAAAGTAGTTTGAACATACTTAAATACACAAAAGAGCCGATCAATTTATGGCAAAAGAAATGAAATCGCTGGCAAAGGATACCGTAATTTATGGCGGTACTAATATTGCTGCAAAATTTGTGAGTTGGATGCTTGTGGTGCTATATACTTACACGCTACCAAATCCTGCAGAATATGGTGTTGTTACCCATTTATATGCATGGACTTCTATATTAATTGTTGCTTTAACTTATGGAATGGAAACTGGTTTTTTCCGTTTTGCAAATAAAGATACGGCAAATGCTAAAAAAGTGTATGGTAATGCACTGATTTCCATAGGGTTTACAAGTCTGCTTTTTGCAATTATCATTATTGTATTTCAACAACCTATAGCAAATACTTTGGGCTACAGAAATCATCCTGAATATATCTGGATGCTTGGATTAAGTGTGGCGATGGATGCTTTTGCGTGTATTCCATTCGTTTATCTGCGTTTTATTAAACGTCCGTATGTGTTTGCGGGTATGAAGTTGTTATATGTTGGTCTGAATGTAGTGTTGAATGTATTCTTTTTGGTACTTTGTCCTATTTTGATGAAAGCAGCTCCTTCTACAATTTCCTGGTTCTATCGTCCTGATTATGGAGTAGGTTATATTTTTATTTCAAATATTATTTCAACAACGCTTCAAACGCTGATATTATCCAGATATATTTTTGAAGCTGAATTTAAGTTTGATAGTCAACTATTAAAGCAAATGCTCAAATATTCCTATCCCTTGTTGTTTTTGGGTATAGCAGGTATTGCCAATCAGAATTTAGACAAAATGATATTTCCTTTTCTACAAGTAGGATCAAAAGGAGGAAACGATTTGGGTATTTATGGAGCAGTCAGTAAGTTGGCGTTGGTTATAATGATGTTTACTCAGGCTTTTCGATTTGCTTATGAACCCTTTGTATTTGCTAAACACAAAGATGAGAACAGTTCACAAACATACAGTGAAGCAATGAAATACTTCGTTATACTTTCATTTTTAATTTTTTTGGGAATGATTTTATATATGGACATAATAAAATATCTTGTACCAAGTGAATATTGGGTGGGATTAAAAGTTGTTCCAATTATTCTGTTTTCGTTTATTTTTCAGGGAATATATTTTAATCTTTCTATTTGGTATAAATTGAAAGATAAAAATCATTATGGAGCGTGGTTTGCTGCTATCGGAACGTTAATTGTATTTGTCGGGAATATTATTTTTGTACCCAAATACAGTTATTGGGGCTCGGCATGGTCTGCATTTGCAGGATATTTTATTGTGATGCTCTTGTCATATTTCTTTGGACAGAAATTTATGCCGATAAATTATAACTTAAAGAAACTTGGAATTTATTTTGCACTAACTCTAGTGTTGTTTGGCATAAGTACTTTTATCGAAACACGTTATTTGATCGTAAATTTAGCTCTGAAAACTGTGCTTATGGCTGTTTTTATCGTTTTCTTTATTAAAAGAGATTTACCTCTCAAAGATATACCTGTACTGAACAGGTTTTTGAAAAAACAAGCATGAACATACATATCATAACACCGGTAAAAAATTCATTCGGGACTACCATCAGGACGATTGAAAACATTGTCGGTTCTGAAGGTTATTCCGACCTGAAATACACGATTTACAATGATTTCAGCGACGACGAAACTACTTTCCTTTTGCAGGAAGCATCTTCACGATTTGGATTTGAATTAGTCAATCTGAAAGATATAACTTCGCATCCATCGCCCAATTATCGGCTTGTGTTGCAATTGGCTCAGAAAAAAGCGATAGACGACAACGCGCATTTGCTGATTGTTGAATCGGATGTGGTGATTAAAAACGACACCATCCGGCAGTTGATACTCCAATCCGGAAAATTGAAAAACCCTGGGCTTATAGCTGCTGTAACAACGGATGAATCCGGAAAAATTAATTTTCCGTATCTATTTGCTCAGAACTTCAGAGAAGGTACTGTTGAAACCAAAAAACGACTGAGTTTTTGCTGTACCCTGCTTTCCAACCAATTGCTGAACGCGTATGATTTTACAAATCTGGATGCACAAAAGACCTGGTACGATATCTTTATTTCCCACAAATCCACTTCAATGGGTTTCAGAAACTATTTATTGACCGAAGCGCCTGTACTGCACCTTCCTCACAGCAGCCGCCCCTGGAAAAAACTGAAATATACCAATCCTCTTAAATATTACTGGCAAAAGTACACGAAAGGATTAGACAAAATCTGAAATGGTAAATATAAAACCTGCAAACGACATACATAAGGCATCAGAATCGGAAAATTTTCCACTGGTTTCGGTCATTATACCGGTTTACAATTCCGAATTATACCTGGCTGAAACCCTCGAATCTGTATTAATATCGACTTATCCGAATTTTGAGGTGATCATCATGGACGATGGTTCCACAGATAAATCCATGGAAATTGCTCAAAATCATGCCCTGCAAGACGCTCGCATCCGTTGCTTTGTACAACCTAACGCTGGTGCATCAGTTGCCAGAAATCATGCGATCGGATTATCGCACGGGAAATATATCCTACCTGTTGATTCGGATGATACTATTTCAAACAATTACATCGAAGAAGCCGTAAAAGTGCTGGAAAATAAACCCGAAGTAAAAGTTGTTAGCCGGGAGGCCTCTTTTTTTGGTGAAAAAACAGGACGATGGAATTTTCCACCATTCAGCTACAACCTTTTAGCAAGAAGAAATTTAATTGATGTTTGCTCCATGTACCGAAAAGCTGATTGGGACAAAACAGGTGGTTATTGCGAAGAAATAACGGGAAGAGAAGACTGGGATTTCTGGATTTCGTTGTTCAAAACAGGCGGTGAATTTGTACGATTACCCATCAATGGACTTAATTACAGAATTCGAAGCGGATCAAAACGAGTTAAAACCCGGAATCTTAAGAAGGAACTTATTGATATGCTTAATATCCGCCATAAAGCTTTTTTCTACCGCGAACTGAAAGGAAAATTGCATTATCAGCGCACTCATTCCCGAAAATTGAACATCATCCGGCATTTTTTTCTGCCCGAGAATATTTTTGTCAATCCGGAATACTCTGTTTATGAAAATGCCGTTTACCTTTCGAATGAAGAAATATCAATCAGGAATAATCAGATTACGAAGCTGTTTCCATCAGTTGCAGAGAAAATAAAGATTACCGAATTTACCGAAAAACGATATCACATTCCCGGCAACGGAATTAAAACATCCAAAGCCCGCGACATGTACCGGCAAACAATATCTGACAGCTATAAATTCTGTCTGGGATATTACGAGCAGCAAATATCAGGTTGTACCCTGAAAAGTTTCTTGATAATTCTCGAAAAATAACGAATGAAAGCATCATTAATAATATCTGTTTATAAAAATATTCGGTTTCTGAAACCGGTACTCGATTCGCTTCATTTTCAGACCGAGAAAGACTTCGAGACCATCATTTCAGAGGATGGAGAAAGCCCGGAAATGAAAGAGTTCATTGCCGGGTACCCGTTTGAGATGCCTTATAAGCACATCACAAGAAAGGACGAAGGCTGGCGAAAAAATCACTGTTTGAACAGTGCCATCAGAGCCTCGGAAGCTGACTGGCTTATTTTTATCGATGGCGATTGTGTACTGCATCCCCGCTTTATTGAGATGCATTTGCATCACGCCGAAGTAAACAAAATACTGGCCGGCAAACGTGTAAAACTGGACGATTACATGACAGAATACATACTCGACAACAGTGATAATATCAGGAATTTGCAGCAAATACTACTCCGAAAAATGTTTTTCGGTAAAGGAAAAATAAAATTTATTGAAGAAGGAATATTCATTTCTCCTGAAAGTATATTGAGAATTATTCCCCGAAACCGCAAAAATGATAAACTTGTCGGATGCAATATGTCATTCAGCAAAGAAGCAATCTATGCCATCAACGGATTTGATGAAGACTATAAGTTGCCTGCAGTTGGTGAGGACTACGATCTGGCGTGGCGCTTGAAAGCAGCCGGATTTCAGCTCGTATCAATGCGTAATCTGGCGGTACAATATCATTTGAGTCATCCTGAAGGATATAATCAGGACTTTAATTTGAATTTGTGCAGGCAAAAACAAGAGATAAATGAATTTGTTTGTAAAAACGGATTAGATAAACATTAAAAACAACTCCATGATTTCTGTTATTATTTGTTCGAAACACGAAAAATTGTCGGAATCTGTAAGACAAAATATAAATAATACGATTGGAGTTCCGTATGAAATTGTATGTATTAATAATTCGCGCAATGAATATTCCATTTTTTCAGCATACAACAAAGGAATTGCCGAAAGTAAATATCCCTTTTTATGTTTTGTGCATGAAGATGTGAATTTTCAAACAAAAAACTGGGGAAATATTATTAAATCACATTTAAATAATTCAACTACAGGACTAATTGGAGTAGCAGGAAGTAACACCGTACTCTCTGTTCCTTCATCATGGTCGTCATCTCAGGAAAAATATATAAATATAATTCAGTCAGAAAAACACTCAGAGCATGTGCGACTTCCTTTAGAGCATAATGATGATAAACAGGAAGTAATTCTGCTGGATGGTGTGTTTTTGGGTGCAAACCGCAATATATTCTCAAAAATAACCTTCGATGAAAAGCTGAAAGGTTTTCACGGTTATGATTTAGATATTTGTCTTCAATCTGCTTTTGCAGGATTTCAGAATTATGTGGTTTTTGATATTTTAATAGAGCATTATTCCAAAGGATTTAGAAATAAAAGATATTTTGAGAACTTAATACAAGTGTTTGGTAAATGGGAGAAGTTTTTACCAATCTATGATAAAAACAAATATACAGCCGAAGAAATTCTGAAATCTGAAGAGAAGATGATCAACTATTTATTTATTAAAATGATAAAAAGAGGCTTCTCTGCTAAAGAAATAAAATCGACAATCACGTTTTATATCGATAAGATTAAATCCGAAAAATTAAAAATAAAATATCGACACATCAATCGAAAATTTTTTTTTCTGCAGTTGGTCTATAAACCATTCACAAGATTATACCTTTGATATTTCAGTACATGAACTTAGATATATAGTAAATTCAAACTATGGAATATATAAATAATCCTTCGGAACTTACTTATCAGCATAATGTTCCATTTGTGGTCTGGTGTTACTGGGAAGGTGCTCCTATGAATGCTAACAGGCTGTTGAGTTATGAGTATTTACAAAAGAATATTCAGGTTCCTATTTGTTTGATTTCAAAAGAAAATCTTGCTGCATTCATTAAACCTGAGCATCCGTTACATGAAGCCTTTCCATATCTCAGCGTCGTTCATCGTTCGGATTATATAAGAGCATATCTGATGCACTTTTATGGCGGAGCATGGCATGATATAAAAGCTACAGAGGTGTCTTTCAAAAACTGCTGGTATGAATTCGAAAATCCGGATATTTATTTAATTGGCCGGCCCGAAAACCAGAAAGGAGCAGCCAGGGTGTACGATGAGCACAACAGATATATGCCCGATTACTGGAAAGAGTTGGTAGCTGTACCGGCCTGGATAGCAAAAGGAAATACCCCGATGACTGCCGAAATATATACGGCTTTTTTATCGCTGCTGGATACTAATATGGAATCATTGAAAAAACATCCGGCAAAGCATCCCCGTGAAAAATTTATTCAACCAAAAAACATATTTCATGCTGTGATTATTCGGCTAAAGCAGTTGTATTCAGGTAGAAATCCTTATTACCCACTCCCATGGACTGTATTTGGAAATATATTTCATCCGATTGTTTATAAATATCGAAAACATATTTCCAAAAATCTGCCTGTAAATAAAATAAAGAATGCAGGTATCTATCATCGCTAAATGAGTATCTTTGACTTACGAACTATAAAAAATATATTCAGCAATAGGTATCTCGCTAAAAAACAATCGTACAGGATTGAATAAAAATTTAAAAAACTTCTTATGCACTCAGAACCTAAAATATCGGTAATCACGCCCATCCACAACCGGGAGAAATATATTCGGGAGACACTGGAGTGTCTTCAGAAATGCAACTATAAAAACTGGGAATGCATCGTGATGGACGATGATTCGACCGATAACTCGGCAATGATAATCAAGGAAATGGCCCGGACCGACAGCCGCATAAAATACTTCCACCAGCCAAAATCACCCATTCCGGTAACCAAAAACAATGCAGTGGCTCATTCTTCCGGTAAATATATTCTTCCGCTGGATTCCGACGACCTGATAGCGCCCGAATATATTGCTGAAGCCGTAGAAATACTCGAGAATAATACTTCGGTGAAACTCGTTTACTGCAGCGGAGTATTTTTCGGAGATAAAAAAGGGAAATGGAAATTACCAGCTTATAATTTCAGACAGCTATTACTGAAAAACTGTATTCACAATACAGCCGTCTTCCGGCGGGTAGATTTTGACAGCGCTGGCGGTTATGATCCAAATATCATTACCAGCGAAGACTGGGACCTCTGGATAAGTCTGCTCGAAAAAGGCGGTGAAGTGTATTTTATTGATAAGGAATATTTTTTCTACCGGAAACATACCGATTCGTTTACCGACAATCATCAGGATAAAATTGCGGCAACACAGATGCAAATCTACGCCAACCATAAGGAAGTTTATGACCGATTGATAGACAACCCTATACAGTTTCTGCGTGATTATGAGAAGTATAAGAAAAAATACAATCAGTTACGTCGTCTTACTTTTCGAAAACAAATTCCTTAAGTTGAAGGCTTTCAATGGTTTTTCGCACTCGCTGATGTGTACAAACAAACATAAATAAGACATAAACCGTGTAATACCTTCCTGAGCATATAAAGGCTCTTCAATTAACATAAAAAACAGGTAAATCAGCATAAATAGCTGTAAAAGATAACTCCGTGACCGAAGCGAGTTCCAGATTAATCCGGTAAGCAATATCAGCAGACAAATAAGCCCGGGAATACCAAACTGAACCATATCGCCCAGAAATTGATTGTGGGTGTAAGTAATGGGCGGAGCACCCTCAGGCCTTGTTACATCCGACATCTTCTTATCCTGGTATTCCAACGCTGCTCGTTGCTGATGATAGCCTGCACCGATAACAGGATGCTCTTTTATATAATTGACTGCCAGCGTATAATCCGCTTTACGAACATCATCCCGGATAAACCGACTCACTTTGTTTTCGCCAGCCATGAGAATAACCACCCCAACTAACACTGCAACCACCAGAGCCAGTTTGAAATGGGGAGTTTTCAGTCTGATATAGTAAAGCAGACTGATCAAAACGATTATGATTAACTCAACCAACCCGATACGACTTTCCGTCACTAATACAAAACCCAGACATAAACCAATGTATGTTATCAGCTCGAACTTGGAAAGGGTTACAGTATTGTCCATTTTGAAATTGAGATAAAAACCCGAAATCAAAGCAGAGAATAATACCAATGAGATATAACTTGGGTGAGAATAATGTCCCCAGGTACCGACGTAGTCATATGCGTTAGGAAATTTCATAGTAATCCATTCCAAAGCAGACTTATTCAAAACCAGCAAATTGAACCACCAGTAAACAACCGAAACAGCCATATAAACAGCCATGATGCGGAATACAATTTTCAGAATCAACAGGAGGGTTTGCTTATTGAGCCGGAATAGACTGAATGACAACGGCAGTAAATAAAAAGTATAGGTCATTTCGGGGAAATGAAAACCGCGGGGCGTGTAAATAGTCCCTGCCATGAGAAAAACAGCATACAGGAATATGAAATAATACACTTTATTGAGGGTGTATATTTTCCCCCTCACAAAAAAAGACACGAGAGCAAACAACACAAAAAATCCGGTGGCGTAAATACCCACTTCCTTCTGAAAAACCGATAATACCAGTAACAGGACAAGGGAAAGAGATACGAAATTTTCTACAGAAAGAAAAGGTCTCAGAATTCTTCGGACAAGGATGATTTGAGATATAAAAATCAGGACCGATGACAACGCAAATATAAGCAAGATAATATTTCCAAACAAACTGACATTTTCCTTTGTTACATATACCTGTGTACTGTACAACCTATGCACTGCAACCATTGCCAGAGTTGTGAAAAGGAGCAAAAAGAGAGAAAAGTAATTATGTTTAAACGATAATTTCATCGGTTGTCTGATTTTTTAATTCATCACATCCAGGTACTGAAAGTACTCATCCGGTGTCATAAATTTTACATTTTTCCCTTTCAGAAAAGAAATCATTTTCTGAAAATCATTGAAATCATTTTCATCCCAGGGATTCGGATGAAGCTGAATTAGCAGATAGTTATCCTTTTCCCCGGCTTTGAAATAATTCTCAACATCCGTCGATGGAATATCAAGAAGATACTGAAACTTGATATTCAGACAAATCTTATCACCGGGTTTAAATTTCTTTTTATTGGGATCAATCCAGGGTCTTTTCAGGGAAAATTTTTCGTGATTTTTGTACCTCATGATCACATTCAGTTCGGGTATACAGGATAATGCATGTAGGGTAGCTGTAGTTGATCTGTTATGCGGGGCGCTGAATGTTTTGGCTATGATATGAAGCGAATCGCTGAAAAAACGCTGTGCTAACTGTAAATGTTTCTTCTGGAGATCAACATCAGAGTTATCGAACTCGGGAGAATCCCCATTGTCCCCTGCATGATCATAACCGTGATTCCAAAATTCAATCAGTGGTTGGTTGTTGGAGCGTCTGAGTCCCGAAAGTTCCCTGATTTTTATAATGGCAGAATGATTGGATGAAATGAGTGTGGATGTCACTCCGGCAGCAGCCGATATATCATTTTGCTGCAGAATTGCAATAAAACGTTGCCAGTTGGGGGAATAGTCATTAAAATCATCGGCTTTAATGATTACGACCAATGGCTGATCCGGTGTAATATTATCCGAGCAACCTGCCTGCAACAAAGCAAACAGACTGAGAAGTGATAATAAACAACATTTCTTTATTCTATTCATACTGTGAATTATTTTCGGCCAAAATCTGCCGGAATTTCGCCCCATTTTTCAGTTTCCCATTTTATGAGTGGATTGTTGAACTTATTCTCCCTGAGCCATTTTTCAGCCCGTTCAATCAGTTGAAAAATATACTGATTTTGTTCATCCATTCCTAGTTTTGTTTTGGATTTTTTAGCTTTTACCCAGGCAAGAGCCGTTTTACTATCGGTATAAACGGGGATGTGTGGATTAGTTTTATTAAAAAGTGCAAGAGCATGAACAATTGCCAAAAACTCTCCGATATTGTTTGTACCATTCTCGAATGGACCTTGTCGGAATATCTCTATTCCGGTATTCACATCCACACCCCGATATTCCATTTTTCCAGGATTACCCGAGCATGCGGCATCAACAGCAATACTGTTCAGTTTCGGCTGCTCTGATGACGGTAAATTCCTGTAGTTGGGTGTCGGTTTTGTATTGACTGCATTTTTCCCGATATACTCCCAGCAAGAAGACATAAAAGCATCCTGAGCTTCCTTTATGGTTTCGAAAGACTTAAATTTAGCTCCTTCGTAACCTTTGATTTGTTTCTCACATTCTTTCCACGAATTGTAAACACCGGGATTAACACCTTCCCAAACCGTATAGTATTTTTGTTTCTTGCTCATTATATTTTTTTTCTGAAGTACCGAAGACCGACGTTTTTATTATTCAACAAAAAGATGTAATTTTGTCGCTCAGTTTGCCCTTGTAGTTCAATGGATAGAACGGAAGTTTCCTAAACTTTAAATTCGGGTTCGATTCCCGGCGAGGGTACTATCTTTACTTGTCAATTGTCAGTTGAATTAGTCCATCCTTCATTCCTATTGTACGGTCACATAGTTTTGCCAGTTCCTTATCGTGAGTTACAATCACTTCTGTGAGGTTATATTTATCTCTTAACTCAAACAGTAATTTATGAAGTTCGTCCTTGTTTTTTGTATCGAGACTCCCCGAAGGTTCGTCGGCAAGGATGAGTGACGGATTGTTGATTAACGCCCTGGCTACTGCCACCCGTTGTTTTTCACCACCCGAAAGTTCGGAGGGTTTGTGGTGAAGCCGGTCGCCGAGCTGCAGGAAATGAAGCAATTCTGTTGCTTTTTCTCTGGCCTGTTTTATATTCATTTTTCCTATCATAGCAGGTATAAGCACGTTCTCAATGGCAGTAAACTCGGGTAAAAGCTGGTGAAACTGAAAAATAAAGCCAATGTGTCTGTTTCGGAATACAGATAACTGATCGGAATTCAATTTACTAAAATTAATTCCATCCACTTCCACTTCACCGGCATTGGGTTTGTCGAGAGTTCCGAGTATCTGAAGCAAGGTGGTTTTACCGGCTCCGCTCGGTCCCATAATCGATACGATTTCTCCTTTATCGACATGTAAATCCACCCCTCTCAAGACTTCCAGATCGCCATAACTTTTATGTATGTTTTTTGCAGTTATCATATTTCTCAGTTTTTTATTATTTCTCTGATGACGTACGAAGACAGATAAAGTCCGAACAAAGCCGGCATATATGAAATCGTTCCGGTAGTTGACTTTTTGTAAAGTTCTCCTTCGGTAAGGATGACGCTGTTTCTGTCGGATTCTTCGGTCGAATAAACGACAATAAGTCCTTTTTTTATACCCAACTTCGATAATCGTTGCCTTACGGCTTTTGCCAGCGGGCAGTAATTTGTTTTCGAAATATCGGAAATCTGCACTTTCGTAGGATCCATCTTTGCTCCCGAACCCATGGACGATATGATCCGGATGCCTTTCTCGGTACACGATTTTATCAGAAATACCTTGGGTGAAAGAGTATCGATAGCATCTACCACAAAGTCAAATTTACCTTCGTCGAGAATTTTATCTGTATTTTCTTCGTTCAGCCAGTCCGATATTACAGTCAGTTCCAGAACCGGATTGATATCCTTCAGCCTGGAAGCGATAATCTCTGTTTTGAGTTGTCCGACTGTTGAATGCAATGCAGCAATTTGCCGGTTGATATTGGTTGAGGTCACCGTATCGCGGTCAATCAGGGTCATCCGCCCAACTCCGGCACGGCAAATCATTTCGGCAGCTAGACCACCAACCCCTCCCAAACCAACGATTAGAACAGAAGAATTTCTTAGTTTATTCAATCCGTTATTGCCTGTAAGCAATTCTGTCCTTTGTGTCCAACTATCCATTTGCAGTCTTTGTCATAAATTCCTGCAAAGTTAGCCGTTTCCGCTCATTTTCACACCATTCACAAAAAAATATTGTAACTTTGCTTGAAATATCAGGCAGTTTTCATCCCATGATTTCAGATAAAGATCTCGGCACCATCACCTTCAGACGCAGTACACGGACTACCCGGATTTCTGTGCGCATACTCAGCAACTCACTGGTCGTAACTTTACCCCCGGGAAGCAGTGAAACAGACGCTCTGAAATTTATTGATTCTGTAAGACCAAAATTAATAAAAAAACAATCGGGAGTCAATCAAAAGACAGTTGTCATTTCCGAATCAAATATACTGAAAACATGCACTTTTGATGTTTGTATCAGAAAAGCAGAACGCAACAATATTTTCTCTTCACTGAAATCGGGTGTGCTGACAATAGAGTATCCGCAACAACTGAATCCGGAAGAAATGCAGACACAAACCTATTTCTGGAACAGCATCAACTATTTCCTACGAATGGAAGCTAAACGGATTTTACCTCAACGTACCCGTGAATTAGCAGATCAATACGGCTTCTCATTTACCGATGTGAAAATTCAGTCTTCTAAAACGCGCTGGGGAAGTTGTAATACCAGAAAAAATATCAACCTGTCGTTTTACCTTATGCTTCTGCCATTCCATTTGATTGATTATGTCATTCTGCATGAACTTTGTCACACCCGGGAAATGAACCACAGCGAGAATTTCTGGCACCAGATGGACCTGGTCACCAATGGAAGCAGTAAAAAACTGAGAAATGAAATGAAGCAATATTCCATGCCAAAATAACTGCAGCCGATTAATTATTGATTATTTCCGAATATTACAACAAAAAAACGCGTGCACTCTTTATGTTCAAAAAAATAAAACCCTATATGATGCCCCTTGCAATGACAACGGGCGCAGTTTTTCACCAATTCTTTGGCTCACTGGCTTTTCTTACTCCGTACCTAATTTTCACAATGCTTTTTCTAACATACTGCAAACTGAATTTCAAGCATCTGCAGCTCTCCGGACTTCATCTGTGGCTGATTTTAATCCAGATTTTGGGTTGTGTTATTGTTTACTATATCCTCAGTCCGTGGAATCTGGTACTTGCACAAGGTGTGATGATTTGTATGCTGGCTCCCACCGGAACCGCTGCTCCGGTTGTTACCGGCATGCTGAAAGGGAATGTGGAAAGCCTGACAGCATATAGTTTATTGAGTAATCTGAGCGTAGCCATCGCTGCTCCGCTTATTTTTTCACTGCTCGGGAGTTATGAAACATTGCCTTTTTTTGATTCATTTCTGGCTATCTCGCGTCGGGTATTTGTTCTTCTGCTCACACCATTTGTTCTGGCTATTGTTCTGAAAAAAATCTCACCTGAAACAACTGCAAAAATAGGATCCTTCTCCGGTCTATCGTTTTATATCTGGAGTTTTTCATTGATAATAGTTACTGCTAAAACCGTGGAATTTATCCTGCAACAAAACAGCAATAATTATACTACCGAAATTCTGGTAGCTGCAGGCGCTTTGGTTGCCTGTATCGGACAGTTCGTCACAGGTAAAAAAATCGGGAAAAAATATAACGATACCATTGCAGGGGGTCAAAGTCTTGGGCAGAAAAACACGATACTTGCTATCTGGATGGCACAAATGTTTCTCAATCCGATTTCATCCATTGCTCCGGGTGCATACGTTCTGTGGCAGAATATTTTTAATTCGTATCAGGTTTGGCAAAAAAGAAAATTGCTATAAATCCACAAAACAGCAACATCTGAAATGGAAAACGAATATGCGGTAAATAAAATATTTGAGAAGATTGATTTCAATCAAATCCCTTTGAAAAAAGGGGAATATGAAAATTGCACGTTTGTGAATTGTAATTTTAATTCTGCCGACCTTTCTAATATCATATTCTCTGAGTGTCTTTTTACTGGCTGTAACCTGAGTATGGCTGTTTTGACCGATACTGCGATACGTGAAACTAAATTCAGGGAATGTAAAATGCTGGGATTGAATTTTGAAAACTGCAACCGGTTTGGACTTTCGTTCACTGCTGAAAATTGTCAGTTAAACCATTCGTCATTTTATCAACTCAAATTTAAAAATGCAGTTTTTGCACATTGTTTGCTGCATGAAACCGACTTTACCGAAAGCGATTTCACCGGCACGGTATTCAACGACTGTGATTTTTCACTTGCTGTTTTCAATCATGCAAATCTCGAAAAAACCGATTTTCGAACATCATATAACTACAGCATCAATCCTGAAAATAACCGGATTAAAAAAGCAAAATTTTCATTGCCGGCAGTAACCGGTCTGTTAGACACATATGACATTGAAATAGAAGATATCTGATATTCTTAATATTATACAGAAGATTGATACTTTGTTTGAATTATAAAAATACTGACAAATGAACTGGAACCAATTACTTTCGCCCGTACGTCTGGGTATGGAAAACTATCATGACCATAATCGTGATAACCGGAATGAATTTCAACGGGACTATGACCGGTTGATCTTTTCTGCTCCCTTTCGGCGGCTGCAAAATAAAACTCAGGTGTTTCCCTTACCGGGCAGCATTTTTGTTCACAACCGGCTTACCCACAGCCTGGAAGTAGCCAGTGTTGGTCGGTCACTGGGAATGAATGTATCTCGTTCGCTATCGTCAGCCGGTTCGGAATATATCGATCAAATTGGTTTTATCGTGTCGGCAGCATGTCTGGCTCACGATCTGGGAAATCCACCATTCGGACATTCGGGCGAAGAAGCCATCGCCACCTTTTTCTCCGAAGGAAAGGGGCAGTTTCTGAAAAATGAAATGACGGAAGTGGAGTGGAATGACTGTATTCATTTCGAGGGAAATGCCAACGCTTTCAGGCTACTCACGCATCAGTTCAACGGGCGGCGTCCGGGTGGGTTTGTTCTTACCTACAGCACGCTGGCTTCGATAGTTAAATACCCCTACTCATCTGTTTACGCCGACAAGAAAAAACAAAAATTCGGTTTCTTTGAGTCAGAAAGAATCGATTTTGAAAAAATAGCCAATCAACTGGGCATTACCCGAAAAGCTGATAATCCAAACCGTTTTAACCGTTATCCATTGGTATATCTGGTCGAAGCTGCTGACGATATCTGCTACCAGATTATGGATATTGAAGATGCGCATAAACTGAAAATACTCACTACTGACGAAACAAAGGAACTGTTTCTTGGATATTTCGACGATGAGAAACGTAAAAAACGGGTAGAAACGCTAAAAATGGTGAGCGATGTAAATGAACAGATTGCATACCTTCGTTCTTCGGTCATCGGACAACTGATTGACGAATGTTCAGAAATTTTTATTGAAAATGAAAAAGATATCCTGTCAGGCACATTCGAGGGTTCGCTGATTAAACATATGTCGGGTCAAACCGGGAAAGCGTATAATCATTGCTCAGAAATTGCAAAAGATAAAATTTATCGGTCGCAAGAGGTGTTGGATATAGAACTAGCAGGTTATAAGATAATTCTGACACTAATGGATCTATTTGTAAATGCTGTTCTGCAGCCCGAAAAAGCATACTCCAGACAACTGATTTACCGAATACCGCAACAATACGATATCAACAATCCGACTACATACGGCAAAGTTCTGGCTGTTCTGGATTATATTTCGGGAATGACGGATGTATATGCACTGGATCTGTATAAGAAAATAACAGGAATAAACATAAACAGCATTTAACCGGCATTCTTAACTGCCTATGCGCCGTGCTGCGTCGAGCCTGAGAAGAATAAACAAGAGTATTGTAAAGCTCCAGAGCGATGAACCCCCATAACTAAGAAATGGCAATGGAATGCCGATTACGGGCATAATCCCCAGCACCATCCCTACGTTGATAGTGAGATGAAAGAAAAAGATACTTGCAACACAATATGCGTAAATCCGGGTAAACGGATCGCGCTGCCGTTCGGCAATCTGAATAATCCGTAGCAGCAGCCAGAGATAAACCAGCAGTACAGCTGCCGACCCTATAAATCCCCATTCTTCGCCTACAGTACAGAAAATAAAATCGGTATCCTGTTCCGGTACATATTTCAGTTTTGTCTGAGTTCCGTTCAGATAACCTTTGCCCAAAAAACCACCTGAACCAATGGCTATCTTCGACTGGTTAACATTATAACCCGCACCGGTCAGATCATCATCCATATTAAGCAGCACTTTTATTCGTACCTGCTGATGTGGCTCCAGAACATCATTAAAAATATAATCAGCTGAATAACAAAATATTAATGAACCAAAAGAAATCAATGCCAGTAGCCAGTATTTTCTATGACGGTTAAACATCTCAATGATAATCCAATACACACACGAAGCAACGACAGTTCCGATAGCAATGTAATCATAATTAATTTTAAACCAGATATTCAATACATACGATGCTGCTGAAATACCGACAACACCCAGAAGTAGCATTAGTGCTTCTTTCCGGTGCCTGTTAAAGAAAAAAGCAAAACAAAACTGAATTAAAAGGATAATCGACATTGCCAGCACCATCCCCAACGTTCCCCTGTCAGTTTGAATAATTGTCTGGCTGAAACCTATTGCCACAACAAACAACACTATTGCCAAAACGCCCAAAAGCAGGAATATTCCGTTCATTCCCTCCCGATAAAACATAAGCAGAAAAGCCAGAAACACGAGAGCACTTCCGGTTTCCTTCTGAAGAATAATCAGAGCAAAAGGAATAAAAACAATTATTCCCAACGGGATAAGGTCTTTCCAGGTTTTCAGTTTGTAATTGTAGGAACTCATAAACTTTGCCAAAGCCAGCGCAGTGGCTGTTTTGGCAAGCTCTGCAGGCTGAAAACTGATGGGACCGAACTCGAGCCAGGAACGCGACCCTTTCACGTCTGAAGCAACAAAAATGGTAACAATTAGTAGCAATATAATCGCTACATAAAATACGTATGAAAAGATATTGAAAAGCCGGCTGTCAATCAGCAGAATGACACCACCCAACCCGAAAGCTGTCAGTATCCATACAAACTGCTTTCCGGCACGCTGACTAAAATCAAATATGCTCGACTGATCGAAATCATAGCTTGCGCCATAAACATTCAGCCAGCCAAAAAAGACCAGAAACAGGTAGATACCCACCGTTGTCCAGTCCAACGCGTATTTCATGCTAATAGTCCGTGACATTTACGTTTGTTCTAGATGTTGATATTCTGTTTAATAGTTCAGTTCTGTCTATTTTGTGTAATATAAACTGTTCCATCAGTAGGCTGGCAATTGGCGCAGCCCAGGTTGCCCCATAGCCCGAATTTTCAACTACCACAGCAAGAACGATTTTTGGATTCTCTCTGGGAGCATAACCAACAAATAGTGCGTGGTCTTTCCCCCTGTTATTCTGAACAGTACCTGTTTTACCACAGCTTGATACACCGGGTATTTTATAAGCCCTGCCGGTACCAAATTCATTCACCCGCCACATTCCTTCATCCACAACTCTGAAATATTTTTCTTCGATGGAAGTTTTGTGTTTGTGCGTCAGCATTGAATCTGATTTGTTCAGGTGAGGAGTTATGTAATACCCTTTATTGGCAATGGCAGATATTCCGTTGGCTAACTGCAAGGGAGTTACCAGAATCTCACCCTGCCCGATGGATAGCGAACGTATTGTATTAGCCCGCCATCCGGTTTTACCGAAATATTTATCATAAAATTTCTCCGAAGGTATATTTCCCCTGCTCTGCTGATAGATATCCGTATCTTCAAATTTCTTTCCGAAACCAAATTCCATTACCGTTTCCCGCCATTTATTGAATCTCTTCTTGAAATTTACATTCTTGTTTCCATAGCCGTCTTTCTCCAGTATCGACCTGAAAGTATTCCAGAAATAGGGATTACAGCTTTGTTCAATGGCATTGAGCAACGAAACCGGTGAACCATGATGGTGAGTACACTTTATTGGCCAGGAAGAGGGTCCGTTGCATGTAAATCGCGTACCTTCGGTGATGCCGCCTAACTGTAGCCCGAAAAGCGCCTGAAAAGGCTTAAATGTGGAACCCGGAGAATACTGAGCCTGCGTTGCCCGGTTCATCAAAGGTTTTGTTGGATCATTAACAAGAAGATTATAATTTTTAGAGCGCTCACGACCCACTAAAAGCGAGGGATTAAAAGTTGGATTTGAGACCATTGCCAGGATCTCTCCGGTTTTTGGTTCAATAGCAACCACACTTCCAACTTTCCCTGCAAGCAGTTGCTCGGCAAGTAGTTGAAGCTTTATATCCAGAGTAAGTTTCAGATTTTTTCCAGCTTTCGGAGCAATATCTTTTTCTCCGTTTTCGTATTTACCTTTTAATCTTCCACGTGCGTCGCGCAACAGAATTTCCACCCCTTTCACACCTCTCAGGTCTTTCTCATACGTGTATTCTATGCCATCTCTTCCGGCATAATCGCCCCGGTTATAGTAATCATCCTCATCTATTTTTTTCTGCGAGACCTCACCGATACTTCCCAAAACATGAGCACCGGCATTATAACGATATTCGCGCAGGGTTCGGGTCTGAATATAAAAACCCGGATATTTGTACATGGATTGCTGTATATTTGCAATATCGCGAATATCGAGTTGTGTCATGAATACCTGCGGAGTAAACGACGAATAACCCGGATTTTTATCGCGGTCTTTGATTTCTTTCATTTTTTCAATGAAAAAATCGGTGGTTATATTCAGATCACTGCAAAATGACGCTGTATCCAGTCCCTGAATTTCACGATTAATAAAAGCGATATCGTATGCGGGTTTGTTATATACGAGTAGTGAATCATTCCGGTCGTAAATCAGTCCACGCGGAGGAAAAATGGTTTTATTCAGAAATGCATTACTGTCGGCATATCTTTTATACTTGGTTTCGATAATCTGTAACGAAAAAAGGCGCAAAATATAAATAATCACTATAACGGCCATGATGATAGTGATTACTGTCCCTCTGTTTCGAAGTTTATCGTTTATCATTTATTTCGACTTAAATGATTGGATAGCTAATACTAGCAGAATTGTAATTGCAGAACTGATGAGTATTTTTGGAATTATTAGCGACAGATTAAGAAATGAAAATGATTCAAGCAAAAAAAGTGTAATATGATGAAGCAAAACAATTGTTATCACATATTTTATAAAGGGTGAAACTCCAAAAGTATGAAATGAAGGCGTTGGATTTGAACCTTCATCGATGGATGTAAAAATATTAATTACCGGATCACGAAGAAAAGCTGCAAATACGAGTGCGAACGCATGCATTCCGGCTGTATTAGAAAAAATATCGATAATCAAACCCATCGCAAATGCAGAAATCAACAAAGCCCAGCGGGGAAAACGGACAGGAAGCAATAAGATAAACAAAACATATATCATGGGATTGATATAACCCATAAACTGAATATTGTCAAGCAGAAAAACCTGAATCAATATCAAAAAAATAAATCGTAATATGTTTTGAAGTGCTGATACCATCGTTTACTTTTTTTTGCCTTCATCAGCAGCCGTTTGTTCCAGAACACTTTGTTCTCTGTAATTCTTATACTTGATAATCTTTACATGAGTGAGTGTCCGAAAGTTAACAGCAAGTTTTACCTGAATATTATAATAAGCATCACTTTCCTTTATGTTGTAATCGTTGATTGTTCCAATCATGATACCTTCGGGAAATGTTTTTGTCAGTCCACTGGTTATCAGCGTATCTCCCAGACTAAAACGAACATGGCGTGCAATATCGTTCAGACTGGCAAAGCGGGCATCTTTACCATTCCAGACGAGTGGTCCGGAATAATCATTCTTTTTAAATTTACTGCTGATCTGAATTTTCGGATTAAGTATGGGAATGACCACCGAGAACCTGGGTGACACGCTTTTTACTATTCCGACCACACCTTCTTCACCGACCACACCCATATCCGGGGTAATTCCTTCGTTCGAACCCTTATTGAGAGTAATGTAATTTTGAGAAAGATGGGTGGTATTCCTGATGACTTTTGCCGTAATGTATGAATATTCCTTTTCAGGTGAAACAGGAACATTTTTCCAGCTTACGCTGTTAAGAGTATCTGTGAGTGTACTCAGTTTGTTTTCTAATTCTACAACCCTGTTTCTCAGTTGTGTATTCTCGTTTGCAAGATTATCATTTGCTTCACTCAGCTTGAAAAACTCGACAAATGAATTGGTCATTTCATACATTCTGCCCACCATGGCATTGCCCGATGAAAGCATTACGCTCCTTTGATATCCTTTGTTATTGGAAATCAGTATCAGCGAAATTATTTCTAGTGCTATAAAAAGAAAAACTACGCTGTATCTTATCAAAAAACTGATTAGATTTTTCAAGAGGCGAAATGACTGATTATGATTTTAAAACACACGATAAACGAGATGTAAATCGTGTGTTTGTATGTTATTCTGAATTATCTGAACTTAAAATCTTCTTTTTATCTGATCAGGAAACCGAATTTATCTACATTTTTCAGTGCAATTCCGGTACCCCGCGCTACAGCGTGCAAAGGATCATCTGCAATGTGAAATTGTATATTCAGTTTATCTGTCAGACGCTTGTCCAGTCCGCGAAGTAAAGCACCACCACCGGCAAGGTAAATTCCCTTCTGAACAATATCCGCATATAATTCCGGTGGTGTTTGTTCCAGAGCGCTCAGCACTGCTGCTTCAATTTTCGATATTGATTTTTCAAGGCAGTGTGCAATTTCCTGATAGGAAACCGGCACTTCCATAGGTAATGCAGTCATACGGTTTGGTCCGCGTACAATATAATCTTCCGGAGCATCTTCAAGATCGGTCAATGCCGCACCCACATTAATTTTAATCATCTCTGCTGTACGTTCTCCCACTTTGATATTGTGCATACGTCCCATATATTCCATGATATCTGCTGTTAAATCATCTCCGGCTATTCGGATTGATTTATTGGAAACTATACCTCCCAGCGAAATAACAGCAATTTCTGTAGTACCTCCTCCAATATCCACAATCATACAACCTGTAGGAGCTTCAACATCGATACCTATACCGATGGCAGCCGCCATGGGTTCGTAAATCATATAAACATCGCGTCCGCCGGCATGCTCCGAAGAGTCACGTACGGCACGTATTTCAACTTCGGTACTTCCGGAAGGAATACATACCACCATCCTGAGAGTGGGAGAAAACAAATGATTTTTTGAAGGTATCATCTTTATCATACCGCGTATCATCAGCTCGGCTGCAAAGAAGTCGGCAATTACACCGTCGCGTAAAGGACGAACAGTGCGAATTCCTTCATTCTCTTTTCCCTGCATCTGACGTGCTTTCTCGCCAATGGCAATCAACTTATCGGTACGTTTGTCTAATGCAACCACAGAGGGTTCATCGACTACTATTTTATCATCGTGAATGATTATCGTATTAGCAGTTCCTAAGTCAATGGCTATTTCCTGCGTAAATGAAAAAAGTCCCATATATTTTTTTTTAGCTATATCTTAATGTTTAAAATGTCTGTAACCGGTAGTAACCATCGACAATCCTTTTTTGTTGCACATTTCTATGCTTTCATCATCACGAACAGAACCTCCGGGCTGAATAACAGCATTAATTCCTGCTTCAGCAGCAATTTCCACACAGTCGGAAAATGGGAAGAAAGCATCCGAGGCCATCACAGCACCTTCCAGGTCAAACTCGAACGTTTTGGCTTTTTCAATAGCCTGTTTAAGTGCATCTACACGCGAAGTCTGCCCTACTCCACTAGCTATCAGCTGTTTTCCTTTTGCCAGAACAATTGCATTTGATTTTGAATGTTTTACAATTCTATTTGCAAAAATCATGTCCTCAATTTCTTCTGCCGTAGGTTCTTTTTCGGTTACCACTTTAAGATCTCCTGAAGCTTCTGTATGTAAATCCTTATCCTGTACGAGTACTCCATTCAGAACTGAACGAAACTGTTTTTTCGGCACTTTATTATTGAGCAAAACAAGGATTATCCTGTTTTTCTTTTGAGTGAGTATTTGCAGGGCGTCCAGATCGTAATCCGGAGCTATAATGACTTCCAGGAACAATTTATTGATTTCTTCAGCCGTTTCCTTATCAACGATTGCATTGGTAATAAGAACGCCTCCAAACGCTGAAACCGGATCACCGGCAAGAGCTGCTTCCCAGGCTTCTTTTAAGTTGGGACGTGAGGCTAACCCACAAGCATTGTTATGTTTCAGAATGGCAAATGTAATATCTTCAAAATCATTTATCAGGCTGACAGCCGCATCAATGTCAAGCAAGTTATTGTAGGATATTTCCTTACCATGCAGTTGCTCAAACATATCATCAAATTGCCCGAAAAAGTAACCGCTCTGATGAGGATTTTCGCCATAACGGAGGGATTTTGATCCATTGGCACTCATCCGGAATGCGCTGGCATTGTCTCCGTCGAAATAGTTGAATATAGCCGAATCGTAATGCGATGAAACACCAAATGCTTCCTTGGCAAACCACCGGCGTTCTTCGAGTGTGGTGCTTGCACCATTCTGATTTATTAATTCCAAAAACGGAACATATTGTGCTTCGGAGGCAAGTATAACCACATCTTTATAGTTTTTAGCAGCAGCACGTATAAGTGATATTCCTCCGATATCAATTTTTTCAATGGAAGTGGCTTCATCAGCTCCGGCTGCTATTGTGGCTTCGAACGGATATAAATCAACGATTACCAGATCAATCTCCGGGATTTCGAATTGTTCCAACTGTGCCAGATCCTGCTCCATGTCGCGCCGGGCAAGTATTCCTCCAAATACTTTCGGATGAAGGGTTTTCACTCTTCCACCTAGAATAGACGGATAGCTGGTCAGATCTTCAACGGTATCGCAAGGAATTCCAAGCGATTCAATAAACGATTTTGTTCCTCCGGTAGATACAAAACTTACCCCTTCAGCATACAGTTTCTTAATAATTTCATCTAATTTATCTTTATGATAAACTGAAATTAATGCCCGTTTGATTTTTTTATTTTCCATTCAGCGTTAATAGTGTGGTTTTGGGGATGCAAATCTACGAAAAATCATTGAGTTAGCAATTCTTTTTGGCTGTTTTAAGCTATTTTTTGAGAGTCTCTATTTGCGAACTCTTTCAAGATTCAAATTCTTGCTTTTCAATGAAATCTTTTCTTCGGTTTGCTATTTTGTCAATTTTAATTTTTTATTATTCAAATTTCTGTTACTCTGTCGAAAATCTGTGACTTGAAGTAAACTTTTCCACAAAATAGTTCGATTTTTACATACTAAAATATACTAAGAGATAAGTTTTGCCATCACAACCCGGGTATCTTATCAAAAAGGTTTGAAACCGATAATTTCTCGCACTTCCCGTATGGTTTTGCGGGCACTTTCCTGTGCTTTTTCTTTTCCTATCTGCGCTACCTTATTCAGATAAATTTCATCACTTGCAATTTCCAGTATTCGTTCCCTTATAGGATTGACAAAAGCGATCATATCTTCAGCCAGCTGTTTTTTCAGATCACCATACCGAATCTGACATGTGCTGTACTGTTCGCGGAAAAATTCAAGCGTTTCGGGTTTTGAAACTACATGCATCAACTGGAACAGATTGGCAACAGGTTCTGAAACAGGCTGATTGGGTTCCGTAGGTCCGGCATCAGTAACTGCACGTTTCACCTTTTTGAGGATCACTTCAGGTGTATCGGTGAGGAAAATGGTGCTGTCCTCTCCTTCTGATTTTCCCATTTTTCCGGACCCGTTGAGTGCCGGGATTTTCACCAGTTCTTTACCGAAATTAAATGCCTGAGGTTCGGGGAAATACTCATGATTGTACATCCTGTTGAAACGATTTCCAAACGTACGTGCCATTTCCAGGTGTTGTTCCTGATCTTTTCCCACAGGGACAAAATCTGCTTTGTGTATAAGTATGTCGGCAGCCATAAGTGTCGGATAAGTCAGAAGTCCTGCATTTACATTCTGGGGCTGTTGACGGATTTTATCTTTGAATGAAGTGCAACGTTCCAGTTCCCCGACATAAGCATTCATATTGAGAAATAAATAGAGCTCAATTACTTCAGGAACATCACTTTGGATATATAACGTGGCCTTTTCCGGATCAAGACCTGCAGCCAGGTATTGCGCAAGTACACTTTTTACATTTCCCTGAATGTTCTGGGGAGTTGGGTGTGTTGTAAGTGAATGATAATCTGCTATGAAGAAAAAGCAGTTGTACTCATTCTGCATGCTGACAAAATTGCTTAAAGCTCCAAAATAATTTCCCAAATGTAAATTTCCGGTGGGACGGATTCCGCTTAAAACTGTTTTCATTTTGTAAAATTTTCTGCCTTCTATTTTATTCTTTTGTAGTTTGATAGGTTTTTTCAGGCAAATATGGTAATGAATTCTTCTTTCCTAATTCTGTGTGCAAAGTTAATCATTTTAATGCAAAAAGCCACTTAGTGTGATAAGCGGCTTTAGTATTATTGATTTAATTCTTTTATTCTATCGGGATCGTACGTTTAATTCGCTGGTCCAGCGAAGTAAGGGTTTCAGTAGTAGCCACACCGGGTATTTCCTGAAGTTTGCCGTTGAGCAGTTCCATCAGATGTTCATCATTTTTGGCATACATTTTTATCAGGATAGTATAAGCTCCAAGTGTATATTGCGATTCTACGACTTCTGGAATTTTTTCCAGTTCAGCTACCACGTCTTTATACATCGAAGCTCTTTCGAGCGTTATACCTATGTAAACACAAATCTGAAAACCAAGCATTTTGGGATTTACAGAATATCCCGACCCGGTAATTACGCCCATATCTATAAGACGTTGCACCCGCTGATGAATAGCTGCCCTGGACACTTCACATTCTTCCGCAACATCCTTAAAAGGTTTACGGGCATTTTGGGAAATAATCCGCAAAATCTTACGGTCTAATTTATCTATTTTTTCCATAAAACTAATGATTAGCATTTTGCCAACAAATATATATAATTTTTGTTATAATCAAAACATATTTACAATAAAAACACATATTTCAATAAATTATTTTGTAAAAAATGCGTTTTCGATATATTTATGTAAAAAAAAGCAACCGGACAAAAAATGTCCGGTTGCTTTTTTTATTTATTGCTTAACGCTTATTTCTCAATCGAAAGAAGTTCTACTTCAAAAATAAGCATGCTGAGTGGTTCAATACCCCTTGCACCTTTTGAACCATAAGCAAGATTCTGAGGTACATAGAATTTATATTTTGATCCAACCGGCATCAACTGAAGACCTTCAGTCCATCCCGGAATAACCTGATTAACTGCAAACATAGCAGGTTCGTTTCTTTTAATTGAACTGTCAAATTCAGTACCATCGAGCAGTGTACCCACATAATGAACTTTTACCTGATCGGTAGCTGTTGGCATCGGGCCTGTTCCTTTTTTAATCACTTCGTATTGAAGACCGCTTGCGGTAGTAACAACGCCGGGTTTTTTGCCATTTTCAGCTAAAAATTTATCCTGTGCTTCCACGTTTTTACCGAATTGTTTCATCATGATTTTTTCCTGACGGGCATTCATTACCTTGTTGATATATTCATTGGCTTCTTGAGGTGTCATCTGAATTTTAGATTTATTCAATCCGTTGATCAAACCTTGTTTGAATAAATTAAAGTTGACTTTCAGGGTAGAATCTCCCAGGAAACCGGCAGTCTTTTGTTGTTTCAACCATTCGCCATACTGATTTGCAGCTGCAGATAAACCCGGTTTTGCATCCGGTTCGCCTTTAGCTCCTTCAGCCAGACCTTTCATAAAGGTTTTTGTTTTTTGCTCAACAGAGTCTTTGTTAAACATGTTGGTTTTAAGGTCATTACCAAAAGCCAAGCCATAAGTATAATTCAAACTGTCAATCTGTGATGCTAACTTTGGATCTTTTGTACTGCCACTTTTACCTCCGTTACAAGCTGTCAGCAGTGTGATAGCAACAATTGCTACTGCGAAAAATATATTTTGTTTTTTCATTTTTTTAATTATTAATTATTGATGAATGATTACTTTTTGATGGTGTCAGCGGGTGCAGGAGCTGAAGCAGGTGCAGATTTCATCATTTTTTCATTTTGAATTTTCTGCATGGTATTCTGGAAATAAACCATCGCTTGTGGGCCAGTCATACCGGTAGTATCACCATTAATTCCTTTAACAAGACCTTTTTTGAATAAATCCTGGTTAAATTTCAAAGTAGAATCACCAATGAGTCCCACTTTATTTTGTTCTTTCATCATATTTCCGATTTGGAAGCCGGTTTTGTAAACCTGATCAGTGTTTTCGTCACTATAGACTTTTTCAATCTTTTCAACCAAAGCAGCAATAGTTTTTTCGGACGAATCATTTTGAAGTGCATTCATTCGGAGTTCTTCACTGATGGCCAGACCCAACGCATAATTTAAACTGTCTTCCTGAGTTGATAAATTAGCTTTCTTTGCTTTATAATTGCTTCCACATGAAGCAAGGCCCAAGATGGCAACAATAAGTGCCATAGTCAGAAAATTTTGTTTTTTCATTTTTTTATTAATTATTTATTAATTATTTCTTTTTTATTGACTTTTTTGCAGGTGTTTTTGTTTCGGCAGTTGATTTTACTTCTTCTACAACTGGTGCTGGCTGTTCTTTTATTATATCGAGTAGCTCAACTTCGAAAGTAAGTGGTGAAAAAGGCGGAATTCCTGCCTGAGACACGCCCTGTTCTCCATAAGCAAGGTTGTAAGGTATGAAGAATTTATATTTCGAACCTACCGGCATCAGCTGAACACCCTCAGTCCATCCGGGAATAACCTGATTAAGCTGGAATTCAACCGGTTCGCCACGTTCAACCGAACTGTCAAATACTTTTCCATCCATCAGTGTTCCGGTGTAGTGTACTTTAACTTTGTCAGTTGACTGAGGTTTTGCTCCTTCTGCCGATTTGAGAATTATATACTGAAGTCCGCTGGATGTTACCTGTACTCCTTCTTTTAATTTATTGTCAGCTAAAAACTTTTCTCCTTCTGCTTTAACCAGGTCGTTTTGTTTGTTTTGAGCTTTAGTCAGATAATCGCGAAAATAGGTTTGCGCCACATCCTTTGACAGAAGGGTAGAATCACCTTTCATGGCCGATGCAAAACCTTTGATTAACAAGTCGATATTGGATTTCCCACCAGGAATGGTTTTAATATTCTTGGCAAAATCTTCTCCGACATTTACTCCTAAGGCATAACTCATCGAGTCAACATCGTTCGTAAGAATGTTTACCGGAGCAACCGGTACAACCGGAGTTTCCACTTTTTTTACAGAAGAACAGCCAACCAGCAATAAGGCTGCCAAAGGTAGTATTGAAATCTTTTTCATTGGGATAGTTGAATATATACGATTGATAATTAGTTGTTTACTTCTCAATACCCAGCAATTCTACCTCGAATACCAATGTAGTGTGAGGTCCGATATGCTGACCAGCTCCCTGAGCACCATACGCAAGGTTGGAAGGTATATACAATTTCCATTTTGAACCGACAGGCATCAGTTGCAGTGCTTCCACCCAACCGGTAATTACCTGAGTAACTCCAAAGGTAGCCGGTTCGCCCCGGCGAACGGAACTGTCGAAAACAGTGCCATCAATCAATGTTCCGTGATAATGAACATTTACTGTATTATTTGCAGTAGGTACAGCGCCGTTCCCTTCTTTGATGA
>Ga0209099_1000750_pt1 | contig 36773 bp, 39 predicted proteins | sample AD_JPNHW2_MetaG_FD_184430 | JGI IMG/M metagenome (GOLD analysis project Ga0209099, IMG submission 184430) | Active sludge microbial communities of municipal wastewater-treating anaerobic digesters from Japan - AD_JPNHW2_MetaG (SPAdes) (version 2) | ecosystem: Engineered > Bioreactor > Anaerobic...
AGCTCGTGGGGTCCTACTCGGTCGTGATCCTGATCGACGGGGTTCTCTATGGTTTCCGGGACCCGCTGGGCATCAAGCCGTTCTGCATCGGGAAGACCGAGCACGGGTACATGGTTGCCTCCGAGAGCGTTGCGGTCGATGCACTGAGCGCGAAGTTCCTCCGCGACGTGAAGCCCGGGGAACTGGTCCGGATCGATGCCGAAGGGGTCAGGTGCATGCAGATCGCGGTGGCCGGCAAGCGTGCGCACTGCATCTTCGAGTACATCTATTTTGCCCGGGCGGACGCCGTAATCGACGGGGTACTCGTGTATGGCGTGAGGCGCCAGATCGGCCAGAAGCTCTTTGAGGAAGACCCGGTGAAAGCCGATTCTGTCTGCTCGGTCCCGGACTCCGGTACAGCGTACGCGATCGGGTACGCGGAAGTGTCGAAGATCCCGTTTGTCGAGTCCCTGATGAAGAACCGGTACATGGGGCGGACGTTCATCATGCCGACCCAGAAAGAGCGGGAGAGGGCGGTCCGGATCAAGCTCAACCCGATCAAGGCCCACCTGAAAGACAAGTCCGTGGTGCTCGTCGACGACAGCATTGTCCGGGGCACGACCTCGAAACGGATCATCGAGATGATGCGGGACGCCGGCGCACGGGAAGTCCATATGCGGATCGGCTCTCCTGCGATCAAGGCCCCCTGTTATCTTGGTGTGGACATGCCCACGCGGGAAGAGCTGATCGCGAGCAACCGCAGGGAAGAGGAGGTGCGGCGCAGCATCACCGCCACGTCCCTCCACCATATCTCGCTCGATGCGCTCGTGGAAGCGATCGGGTTTGACCGGGACGACCTCTGCACCGGCTGCCTCACGGGGTGCTATCCCCTCCCTATCGATGGCGAGCGTGCCAAGCCCTGCCACGTGGATTTCGTGGACGGGACGTACCAGGCCAAGCTCGGGTCGTTCGAGGCGTGATTACGATACCCGCTCAATCCGGCACTCCCGATCAGGGCAGGTTCCACCAATCATTTTTGTCGTTCCCGAGCTGAATTCGTATGGATAATTCCCCACAGGGAAACAACGGGCAGGTTCTGTATGGAGCATATCAGGCAGGCGTTCAACAGGTTCGCACAGGAGTACGATGCCCAGCGGGAGTACGTCATCCCGATGATGCGGCAGTATTACGGTGCAGCGGTCTGGGCCATGGAGACCGCAGCACCGGAGCCCGCGATCCTCGATATCGGCGCCGGTACCGGTCTTTTAAGTGCGTTCCTGCTGGAAAAATTTCCCGGTGCCCGCATGACGTTGATGGACATCTCCGAGAACATGCTGGATCTGGCAAAGAAGCGGTTTGCCACGCGGCCGGGTACTGAATACGTTGTCTGCGATTACAGCCGGTCGGACCTCGGCGGGCCGTACGACATTGTCTGCTCGGCGCTCTCCGTCCACCACCTCGCGCCGGAAGATAAGTGCCGGCTCTTCGGCCGGATCTTTTCCGCACTGAGGCCGGGCGGGATCTTCGTCAACGCCGATCAGGCAGACGGCGAGACCCCGTATTTCCGCCAGCGGTACCTCGACTACTGGAATGATTTTCTCCGGAGCGGGCCGTTGACGGAAGCGCAGCACGCGGAGATCCTGAAGCGGCGGGACACCCTTGACCGGAACGAGAAGTTATCGGTGCAGCTGACGTGGCTTGAGGAAGCCGGGTTCGCTGAAGTGGATGTGGTATACAAGAACCGGACATTCATAGTAACCGTTGCGAGAAAGGGATAGCCTCATCACACTCGCCGGTTTCCCCGGAAAAATGAAGGAATGCCGGTTGGATCACGAGGGAATCTGTATCTTTTAGCAGGAGCAGCAGGCACAAATACCGATAACGGAAAACACAACATCAGGAGAACCGACCATGAAAATTTTCCCGCTCCTCATTCTCTGTGCCCTGATCGGTCTTGCCGTCCCGGCCAGCGCTGCAGAACCCCTGACCTCCGGTATATCCGTGGCTGCTGCCACTACGGAATTTCCCCCGTACAATGTTTCCGTCTTCATCAGCGATTCCCAGGCAGCGGTAGCCGAAAGGAACTGGACGAACGCCCTCTTTCTCACGACAAGAGGCCTTGCCTGGTACCCGGACAATGCGGAACTTTTCTGCCAACAGGGATATACCTACCGGAAACTGGGGCAGTATACAAAATCAGTTGATATGGTCTCAAAAGGCATCCTTCTGGATCCAAAACCGGTCCGGTATGCCAACCGGGGATACGGGTATCTTGCACTCGGGAATTATTCAGCTGCACTGAGGGATGCGGAGGCCGGTATCGCCCTCAACGCAAGTTTCCCGACAACCTATGGCGTGAAAGCACTGGCACTGCAGGGTATGGGCAGGAACGCTGAAGCCCTTGCTGCCATTGACGCTGCTCTTGCTCTTGATCCGGAAAATGCCCATTACTGGCATGTGAAAGGCCGCATCCTCTTTGCCGGTGGGAACTGCTCCGGTGCACGGGCAGCGCTGGAGAAGTCCCTCTCTCTTGATCCCGGTTACGACCTGCCGTACCCGGGCTTCACCGGTGCGGCTGAGAACCTTGCAGCACTGAACAGTACCTGCACTCCGCCAACACAGGTCCCCTCTCCCACAAAATCATCTGCCGGCGGTGTAGCAGCTGCGGGTGTCATGGTCGCCCTGCTCGTATCGGGCATACGACGGCAGCTGTGTCCGTAACCGCGATCGGGCGCTGATAAAACGATACCAAAACAGTCCAGTAGCGAGGGATGGATTTGAACCATCGATCTTCGGGTTATGAGCCCGACGGGATATCCTGACTACCCTACCTCGCTCCTTTAATCAGGACTATAATATAGTCAGAGGGCGCTGATATACTTTACTCACTCATCATCCCCCGAAGACCCTCCCAGTCCGTTACGATTAAATTCGATGGGCCGGAATAATCATCAGCATGGATGATGAGCTTGCCCGGATACGGGAGAAGCGTATACAGGAGCTGACGGAAAAGATGAAGCACGCCGAGAAACCCGGTAACGTATCGAATGTTGACGAGATGCATTTTCAGGAGTTTATCAGCACCCACCCGTTCGCGGTTATCGATTTCTGGGCGGAATGGTGCGGCCCCTGCCAGCGGATTGCCCCGGTCATGGACGAGCTTTCAAAAGAATTTGCAGGGAAGGTCGCGTTTGGCAAGTGCAATACCGACGATAACCGCCGCATTGCCATGGAGTTCAATATATCGGCGATCCCGGCCATCATGCTCTTCTCCCGCGGCCAGCTGGTCGACCGGATCATCGGGGCTTACCCCAAGGACGCGATCCGGGAAAAGATCGTCCGGAAGTTCGGGCTGGATTAGCGTTTTTCCCTTGGTGAAACCCTCTTTTCAGGTGACGTCAGCCCCCCTGGGGAGCAGGGGAGGTTATTGCGATACGCCGGCATGAACGGTATCAAAAAGATCCCTCTGATTGCGTACAGGTGCCAGCGCACCATCGCAGCCGGGGCAGCGCCCAAAAGGGTGTTATCATTACTATCAGTTGATCTCTCCAGGGAACATTTTTAAAAAAAAAACAACAGGTTATTTCGGGATGCAGCCAAGCTCGTCCAGTTTTGCGGCCATGATGAAATCGTTGAGGGTCAGGCCGCCGGCAAGATAGGTGTAGAACGAGACCTCGACATACCGCCCCTCCTTCATGCAGAGGTCCGGGAAGTGCCCCTCCCCGGCGGAGAACCCTGCGATCTCCGAGATACATGCGAAACAGGCAGCTGCATCGGGGAATGCAAACGTGCGGGTGAGGTGCCCGTCACGGAGCGACCAGCCCTGCACCTGCCCCAGGAGGTCCATCGTCTCCTTGCGGATAAGCGGCGGGGAGCCGATCTTGTACGGTGTGCACTTCATCTGCGCGAGTTCCATGGTTATTTTTTATATCCCCGCCAGACAAAAAACGTTTGCCCGGGAGAACCCTGTGCGGGAGCCCGGGGAGCGGAACGGTTATTTTTCAGGCCGGGGCTTCTGATGCCTTCCGGTCCGCGCCGTACTGCACCTGGAGGACGATCATGACGATAAAGGAGACCGGCAGGCCGATCACGATAGGGTCGATCGCTGTCCACGGCGAGCCAAGCAGGGTTACCTTCCCGAAGAGTGCCTGGCAGAGGCCCAGAGGTTTAGCCTCCGCTGCATGAAAGAACGCGGTCCAGGCAAACCAGAGTACGGCACCGGTGACCATGCTGCACAGGGCAGCTTTCGTTGAGGGAGCCTTCGCATAGACCCCGACAGCGAATGCCGGCAGGAAGGCGCAGGCACACAGCCCCATGAACATTACCGTTGCCCGGGCAATGATGCTGACCGGCAGGAGGAAGGCGATGACGGTCGAGATCACCATCATGATCACGATCCCTGCCTGGTGGGCTTTCAGGGAAAGTGCGCATTCCCGCCCCCTGCCCCAGAGGTCGCAGACCAGGGCGGTCCCCATTGCGTGGTACAGGGCCGAGAGCGTCGACATGGCCGCCGAAAGGAGCGTCAGCATGAAGATAATAATAAAAATATCCGGCATCGCCTGGTTGATGAAGAGCGGCATGATGGCGTCAACGTTGCCGCCAGCAGCATCGACGGCGATCTTACCGGAGGTCTGGTAGAAGAACACGTTGGACAGTGCACCGACAGTAAAAGCCACACCGGTCATCATCAGGATAAACGGTCCGCCCACGAGCACTGCACGGTTGAGGGTCTTGTTGTCCTTTGCGGTCATGAACCGGACAACGAGCTGCGGCTGGGCGAGGACCCCGATACCGACACCGAGCACCAGCGTTGTTACGACCGTGAACCAGATGGGGGAGCCGAGTTGTGGCATCACCGTCCAGCCAGCCATTCCCTGATCGGCGAGTGCTTTCGGGACAAGGTCTGCCATGTCCGTAAGCGCAGCCGCACCTGCGCTGAACCCGCCGACTGCGACAAGCGTGAGGGCAAGCAGGACGGTCATCCCGATCAGCATGATTGCCCCCTGGAACGCATCGGTGTACATGACCGCGATCAGGCCGCCGAAGACCACGTAACCTGCCGTTATGAGGGCAAACAGGATGAGCGCGGTTGTGTAGTCCATGCCGATCGTGGGCTCGATGAACCGGGCCCCGCCGATCAGGATCGCGGCCGTGTAGAGCGGCATGGAAACGACAATGATGAATCCCGCGATGTACTGCATGAGCGGGGACCGGTAGATCTTGCACATCAGGTCCGGGAACGTGACAGCCGACAGGCGGTGCCCGATCTCCCGGGTCTTCTTGCCGAAAATAACAAAGGCAAGGAGGATGCCCACGCCGATGTTCAGAACCGTGAGCCAGATGAGGCCCATGCCAAGGTTTGCCGCCTGCCCGCCGAAACCGATGATCGCGGAGGTGGAGATGAACGTGGCGCCGTACGAGAGCGCGATCACGACCGGGTGGCTGCACCGACCGGCAACCAGGTAGTCCTCGGAACTCCGGGTCTGCCTGTAGCCGAGGTAACCGATAGCCAGGGTTGCCGCAAGGTAGATGAGGACGAGTACCGTCATCGTCGGGGTATCAACTGCCATTGCTTTCGTCCCTCTCGTTCCAGCAGAGCAGGCCGTATACGATACACGCCAGGGCTAACCCTGTGGCAAGCCCATACCCGATTAATATCTGTAGATCAGGGATTCCAAGAACCATGAGAAAACCTCTGGTAAACTCTTGACTGCGACATTACACGGGGACCAAAGAACAGAACGGTCCCCTATCTAAAGCAGAATGCGGTGCAGGGGCTCTCGGAAGAAACGGAAGAATTCACCCTGTGCGACCTCATTGTTTACCGGATAGTTGTCTGGAAACCGGCATATTTATGTTTTTTTAAGTTGTTGATCCGGTTTTCATGCCGGGACACCGGCAGGAAGACGGGTTTTGAAAGGAGAAAAGGCCATAATCCCGGGGGAACAACGCTCTATCCAGTACCCGTGTCATCCGTATTCCCATCCTTGCACGAATCCCTCCGGCAGGTGCTTGCCCAGCGGCTTGACTGGACGGAACTCCGGGAGGTGCAGGAACAGGCCTGCCGCACGATACGTGCTGGTAGTGATGCGCTTATCATTGCCCCTACGGCCGGGGGGAAATCCGAGGCCGCCCTGATCCCCGTGATGGACGATCTCCTCAAGGAGGGCCGGCCGGGGATTTCCTGTCTCTATATCTCACCCTTAAAGGCACTTATCAACGACCAGGAAGAGCGCTTCAGGACCTTCTGCACACCCGCTTCGCTCTCGGTGATGAAATGGCACGGCGATGTTTCCCGGGGGGAACGATCGTGGAAAGAAGGCGAACCCCCCCATTTCCTGATGATCACCCCGGAATCGCTCGAGGTTCTCCTGCAGGAGAGGACACTCGCTCCCGATCTCCGGCAGGTGCGGTATATCATTATTGACGAACTCCATGCGTTCGTTGAATCGGAGCGGGGCGTGCACGTAAAAATGCTGCTCCACCGCATGGACCAGCTGACGAAACGGAAGATCCAGCGCATCGGTCTTTCCGCTACTGCCGGGAATCCAATGGAGGTACTACGATGGCTCTCGGACGGGCGGCATGGGGCGGAACTGGTCCAGGTTCCGGCCCCCCCTCAGGAGAAGCAGTTCCTCTTTGTTGTCGAACCGGAGGAGACCGGCCGGATCGATGCGCTGGTCCGGATCGTTTACGGCAGAAAGGCGCTCGTATTTGTCAACAGCCGCAGCAGCGCAGAACAGCTCGTGAATGCCTGTGCCGGCAGGATCCGCAACCTTCACATCCACCATTCCTCGATCTCCCCTGCAGCAAGGAAACGGGCAGAAGAGGCGTTCAATTCGCAGGACGGTGCCTGCATCGTCTGCACAAGCACGCTGGAACTGGGTATCGACATCGGCGACCTCGATGTAGTGGTACAGGCGGGTCCATCGGATTCCGTATCGTCCTTTCTCCAGCGCATGGGGAGGAGCGGGCGCCGGGGAAAGGCAGCGTACGTGGCCTGGATCCTGCAAAGTCCCGCCGAGCTGCTCTGCAGCATCGCCATCATCGAATGTGCGGCAGAGAAGCAGGTCGAGGATCTCCGCCCGATGAAAAAACCCTTCAATGTCCTGCTCCAGCAGGTTTTCCTGTATCTCCATACCCATTCCCGGACAACGCGGCGGGATCTGGCATCCTTCGTGCTTGCCGCCCCGGTATTTAACGAGACGGACCCTTCGGTACTGGACCGGATCCTGGATCATCTCATGGAGAACGGGTACATCGCAACAGATGGCGAGATGATCATGCCGGGGCCTGAGGCCGAGCGGGTCTTCGGGCGATCGAACGGGAAAGACCTGTATTCGGTGATCACCGGGGGAGGCGAGTACCGTGCGGTCACCCCCGAAGGGGAGGTCGTGGGCATGCTGGACGCCCGGTTCGTCAACAGCAAAGGTGCAGGAGACATCTCGCTTGGCGGGCGCAGCTGGACGCTGGTCAAAAGCGATGAGGGCCATAACATTGTCGTAGTGGTCCCCGGCGGTCCGGGGGGGTCGGCCCGGGTCTTCTGGACCGGGGGGAGTGAGGACGGGTTTTCCCCGCTGGTCTGCCGCAGGGTGCAGCGGCTGCGGTCGCGGGGAACGACCCTGCTTCCGCTGGGTGAGCGCGAACAGGAACTGCTGCAGGAGGCACTGGCGCAGTTCCCGGCCGGTATCGGGCCGGATGGCATCTTTATCGGGGATCAGGATGACGGGACAAAGGGATCCGTTACCGTATTCTCCATGAACGGCAGCAGGTTCAACCGCGTGCTGGCGTTCCTGCTCCGGCACCGGCTCGGCCCGAAAGCACAGGTACGGTACAATGATTTCGTCCTCGTAGCAAGTCGTGCAGGCAAAGATGCCGCCGCCGAGCGCGTGGCCCGGGCGGTACGGGAGATCCAGTCAATGGATTACGCCACTGTTGCAGGAATCCTGCCCCTGCTGCCGGCGGATGGCTGGAAATTTGCACGGGCACTCCCCGTGCCGTTGTTCCGGGAGATGCTTGTCTCCGATTATTATCACGGGGAGGATTTCCTGCAGGTCCTCGGCTCATCGGCAATCTCCCGTATGCCCCCCGAAAAGCAGGACCCGCCGGCACCATGACACCGGCCCAGATTGCCGTGTATTCAACGGCGCCATCACCTTATTATAGGGAAACCTCCGACCGGCATTTATGCGATCAATAATACCGTTCCTCGTCATTGTTCTCCTGCTCATCCTTACCAGCGGGTGCTCCGAGTCGCCCCCAGCACAACCGGCCGTTTCCCCGACCGGCATCCCCGTCACGCCATCGCCAATAATAACCACCACCCTCCCGACCCCCCTTACGACACCTTCACGTGCACCTTCGGTATCGGACAATACCGTCATCATTGAAAAAAATACCTTCACTCCTGCAACCATGACGGTGAACGTGGGATCGACCGTGCGGTGGTACAGTAAGGACGAATACCCCCACAATATCGAATTTACGGACAAGGCGTTCTCAGCCTCAACCTATCTCCTGGTTCCAAGCCAGCCCACGTTCAGCCAGCGGTTCAACCAGGCAGGCACCTATCATTATTCCTGCACGATCCACCCGGACATGCAGGGAACCATCATTGTGGAGGCGTAAGTCATGTTCCAGGATATTACCTATTTCCCCATCTTTGGAAAACCCCTCATCATGTACCTGGGGATCCTTACCCTGTTCGCTTTCCTGCTCACTGCCTCGATTGCAGTCATGAACCGTAAGGGGATTCGCACCATACCGTTCAGATGGCATCCCCGGTGTGCTGCATGTGCAGTCTTCCTCGCACTGGTTCACGGGCTGATCGGGATGCTGGCTTATTTCTGAAACGTAAGTGCATGCCCAGCAGAAAAATCCTGATAAATCCATCCCGGGGCCCTGTCGTCGGGTAAAGCGAGTCGCTGTCGGGTCTTAAAAAAAGCAGCAGGGCAGGAGCAGGATCCGCTGCTCTCCCTGGATCCGGTAGAGAACCGGACAAGAATACCAGGAAACGCCGAGGGGGAGATTTGAACTCCCGAGGCGCGAAGCGCCAGTAGCTTTCGAGGCTACCGCCTTCCCGGGCTAGACTACCTCGGCACTATGCCCTTGTATTTTTTTCATCGCTTGCTCTAATAGTTATCTGACCCGATCCCGGGCAGGCGGAACCGTGAACCGGCAGGATCCCCCCCGCATGCAATGATTCCCGGCCGCACGCGTGTGCAAAATCCGACAACGTGCCGGCCAAAAACCGGAGAAAAAAGGTATCGGGGGAATTACATCCCGGGAGCCGCGCCGGCCTTGCCACCCTGCTGGGTGATCATCATGTCATCGACGCGGATGAGCATGACGGCCGTCTCGGAAGCGCTCTGGATGGACTGGCGTTTGGACCGGAGCGGTTCGATGACGCCCTCGGCAAGCATATCGATAACCTTGCCTTCGTACACATTCAGGCCGGCGTTCTTTTTGCCCTGCGAGTGGACATTCTTGAGCTCGACCAGCTTGTCGATCGGGTTGAACCCGGAGTTCTCTGCGAGTGCCCGGGGGATGGACTCATATGCTGTTGCATAGGCCTCGATTGCCATCTGGACCCGGCCGCCGACCGTCTGGGCATACTCCCGGATCTTCATGAGGAGCTCGGTCTCGACAGCGCCGCCGCCAACAACATACGTGCCGTCTTCCATGGCATCCATGACCACGCGTGTCCCGTCAACTACGGCACGTTCGAGTTCCTCGAGGAGGTAATCGCTGGTCCCGCGCAGGAGGATCGTGGTGGTCTTGGGGTTCCTGCACCCGGAAATCCTGGTCACATTGCCTTCGGTGTCCTCTTCGACGAGGTCTGCAGCGCCAAGGTCTTTTGCAGCTATGGATTCCGGCTTGTTGACAATCGTTGCATGAAGCGCCCGGGCCGCATATTTCATGTCCTTCTCGGGGACATCCTCAATGGCGAGAACGCCGGCTTTTGCAAGATAGAACTGGGCCACATCCGAAATACCTTTCTGGCAGAGGAGAACCGTTGCGCCGCTGTCAATGACCGCATCTGCAAGTTTCTTCAATGCCTCGCGCTCCTGTTCGCTGAAAGCATTGACCTGCTCGGCATTCGTGATCTTGATCTTGGCTTTCACCTGGGTCTTGGTGATCTCCAGCGGCATTGCAACCAGGGCCACTTTTGCCTTGGGGATCTTCTTGGGCATCCCCTCGCTGACCCGGACCTTGTCGATAACAACGCCGCGGATCAGCTCGGCATCGTTCATTGACTGTCCTTTCTGCTTCTTGATCATCACGTCTTCTTCGTCCACGGTCAGTTTCCCGTTGTTTTTCTCGGCAACGGTCATGACTGCATCGACAATGATACCGTCGAGTTTGTCCTTGACCTGCTCGATCGATTTGCCGGTGATGGCCGTGTCGGCGATCTTGAGTAAGGTCTTGCGGTCGGCCGGGTCCACCTTGAGGGAAAGATCGTTGACAATCTCGAGCGCCTTTTCCATTCCCATGCGATAACCCTGTGCAATGACGGTCGGGTGGATCCCCTGTTCGAGCATGGATTCCGCCTGCTCCATCAGGGCACCGACAAGGATGACTGCTGTCGTGGTGCCGTCGCCGACCTCGTCGTCCTGCGTGTGGGCGACCTCGATTACCATCTTTGCGCCGGGGTGCTGGACCGCGATCTCGCTCAGGATGGTCGCGCCATCGTTCGTGATCACGATATCGCCTGTCGAACCGACAAGCATCTTGTCCATGCCCCGGGGGCCGAGCGTTGACTTGACCGCTCCGGCAATCGCTTTTGCTGCCGCGATATTCGAGCGCTGGGCTTCTTTCCCGTAATTACGCTCTACATTTTCTTTTAATATGATAATTGGTTGTCCAGACTGCATAGTGGATCCTCCGATGTTGTAAAAGGTGGAATTGAACTTCTATATAAACACTTCGTGACTCCCTCCGGAAAAAAGAGGAGATCAGTCAATCCGGGAAATTTTAAAGAGGGAAAAGACCGGGACGCCGTCAATGTCCTTGATACCGCGCTTGTCAAAGATGACCCAGACAGCAACCGGCACGGCGTTGTGCTTTTTTAAGTGTTTCACTACTTCCCGCATGGTGTTGCCTGAGGTGATGGTGTCATCGACAATGATGCACCTCCGGCCGCCGATCGCTGCAAAGTTCCCGCTGAAGGATCCGGTCGGCCTGTCGCTGGTATTCTGTTTTGCCGGGTGGTAGATTGCCAGCTGGGCGGCCTCCTGCACGGCGATGATCGTTGCAAGCGGTATTCCCGAAAGGGCGATACCCACGATGATCTCTGCCGCGGGGGATTGTTCAGCCTCCCCCGGAAGGGAGAGGTAGTACCGGGAGAGCAGCATCTGTGCGGTTTCTTCCAGGAGGGGTCCCTGGCTTGAAACAGCCGTCCAGTCGATATGGACATCTTTTGGCGCTGCAGTTCCTTTGGCCTGGGTGAGGAGCCAGGTGACCGTTTCCATGGACAGGGATAACTCATCTGCAATCTGACCCGGGCTGTGCCCTTCTGCAAGGAGGCTTTTTGCCCGGCTTATCAGATCGTCAAGGGAAGACATGGAAAAAGATTTGCCGCTCTCTATTTAAGTTTTCTTTTAATGGCGGCCCCGCAGACCGGGCATTCGCCATCCTGTTCCGCGTACCTGCCACAACCGCTGCACCGGTACTTCCAGTGAACACGCCCTGCTTTACGCTGGAGGAGCGGGATGGTCTTCACCCCTATGACAAGGGCGACGTTCTGGATTGCAAAATCATCGGTATACAGGTCTGCCCCGAGGTCAAGCGCGAGAGCGAGCAGGTCGCAGTCAGTACCGGAGATTACCGCGATATCTTTCGTTGCCCGTGCTGCCGAGATCACCCGTTTTCTGCTCTCATCAGCAGGTGACTGCACGTTCAGGCCCCGGGCACACCATTTCTCAAAATTGCCTTTTGCACGGATATCCTTCAGTTCGTCAACAACCTGCGGGACCGTAAAGAGGTCTCCTTCTGCGGGGAACTCCCCGAAAAAAAAACTGGCATCAAGCACGGCTTTTGGCAGAAGTCCGGACCGGACGGGAAACGGAGCAGGCATGATTTTTGGTAATCACGGCATCCCGATCGCCTGAGCGATCTGGTCAGCTGCCGATATCCTGCTGCAGCCCCGTTCGATCGTATCGCTGCAGGCAACGTCCCGGATGCCGGTTGCCATCAGGCGGACATATGCCCCTCCGGTGAAGACCCCGTGGACACAGGCAGTAAAAACATCCTTTGCACCCTGCTGGTACAGCATGCCGGCGGCGGTCGCGATCGTGCCCCCGGTAGAAATGATATCATCAACGATCACCACGGAGCGCATCTTCGCGCTGAGCTGCCGCGGAGCCATTTTTACCTCAACACCGCTCAGGCGCGTCTTTGTGAGATGATCGTATTCCCATCCGCCGGCGGAAGCCACCTGCTCGGCAAAAACCATCGCCCCCTCGTCCGGCGCGAGGATGAGCGGGTTGTTGAGTGCGAGGGTCTTGATATAGGACCCGATATCCTTTGCAAGGGAAAGGTTGCGGGCCGGCACGGAAAACGACTTCAGGACCTCTTTCTCGTGGATATTGACGGTAATCACCTCAGACACGCCCAGGCTGAGTGCCCGTGCGACCGCCCGGGAACTGACCGGCTCGCCGGGCCTGAACCGTTTGTCCTGGCGGGCATAGGCCATATAGGGCAGGACGAGACGGTTCGTTGCGCAGTCGCATGCATCCACCAGAAGCATCAGCTGGACGAGCGAATCACTATCCACAACGCTCCCGACGATCACCATCTCGTCATCGATCTCCCCGGTCAGGAGATACTGTTCCCCGTCGGGGAAACGGGAGTATTTGACATCGACAACCGTTGTTTTCAGTGCCCTTGCAACCCGGGTGGCAAGCACCTGGGATTGTTCCGTGCAGATGACTTTCATGGTATCATTCCTTGATTTTTTTTAAAACCGTATCGGACCCAGTCCGCAGTGGATTAACTATACAGCTTATGATATTGTAGTTTTTCCGCTTGCATCCTTCCCGGTGAGAATTACCCGCGGTAAAAAAGCGACCTGAAAAAAACAACGGGAATCCGGCAAGCTGTCGTCAATGGTGATCAGCTGAAAGTAATTAAACTAGCATGAGACAAGTTATATGAAAATCCTGTAGTTATTCAAGAGGTCAATTTCGCAATGGAAATTTCAGAAGCATTGTCTCCGCGAACGGATGATGTGAAACCTGATGCAAACCCGCCCGGGGAAGTACAAACAGCAGGCGCGGTGCCAACATCATCACAGATTGAGATCCCGTCCAAGCTCATAGATCAGGTCATCGGTCAGGAACATGCCGTCGAGGTCATCAAAAAAGCCGCTATCCAGCGCCGGCATGTCATGATGATCGGGAGCCCGGGTACCGGTAAGTCCATGCTGGCAAAGGCGATGGCCGAGCTCCTGCCAAAGGAGGAACTGCAGGACATTCTCGTCTATCCGAACTCGGACGACAACAATAACCCCGTGGTCAGGACCGTGGCAGCAGGCAGGGGCAAGCAGATCGTTGCCGCCCACAAGGCCGAGGCAAAGAAGAAGATCCAGTTCCGGAACACGCTCCTGATGCTGCTGTTGCTGGGTATTGCCGGGTATGCCATCATCACCATGCAGCTGCTGATGGGACTTATTGCCGGGGCATTCGTGTTCATGGCACTGCGGTACAGCACACCCCGGGAAGAAGCGATGGTACCCAAGCTGCTGGTCTCCAACGATACCAAGAGCATTGCACCGTTTATTGACGGGACCGGTTCCCACGCCGGGGCACTGCTCGGCGATGTCCGGCACGATCCATTCCAGAGCGGCGGGCTTGAAACCCCGGCACACGACCGGGTCGAGGCAGGAGCAATCCACCGGTCGAACGGCGGGGTCCTGTTCATCGACGAGATAAACACCCTCGATCCGCATTCCCAGCAGAACCTCCTGACTGCACTGCAGGAGGGAGAATTCCCGATCACCGGCCAGAGCGAACGCTCCAGCGGTGCCATGGTCCGCACGGAGCCGGTACCCTGCAAATTCGTGATGATAGCCGCAGGGAACCTCGATGCCATCCAGGGAATGCACCCCGCGCTCCGTTCCCGTCTCCGCGGGTACGGGTATGAAGTCTACATGGCAGAGAGCATGGAAGACACTGACGAGAACCGTAAGAAATATGTCCGCTTCATCGCGCAGGAAGTGAAAAACGACGGCAAGATCCCGCATTTCGACCAGAGCGCGATTGACGAGATCATCCGCGAAGCCCGCCGGCGCTCGAACCGGAAAAGCCACCTGACCCTCAAGCTGCGCGACATGGGCGGCCTCATCCGGGTAGCGGGGGATATCGCCCGGGAAGAAAAAGCCGCGATAACCACTGCTGCGCATGTCATTGCGGCAAAAACCACCGCACGGTCCATCGAGGACCAGGTATCCGCGGAGATGACCCAGCACCTGCGGGAATACGAGATGACCGTTGTCGAGGGCACCCGTTTCGGACGCGTTAACGGGCTTGCGGTGACCGGCACCGACGCCGGTTCCGTCCTGCCGATCATGGCCGAGGTAACGCCGGCACAGGGGGAGAGCGGGCAGATCATCGCCACCGGTATCTCCGGCAGGAGGCAGGAACCCTGGCTGAAAGACGAGGAATCGATCGCCCAGCAGTCCATCAAGAATGTCTCTGCCCTCATCAAGAAATTCACCGGGAAAGACATCAAGAACATGGATGTGCACATCCAGTTCATCGGGACCTACGGTGCAGAAGGAGATTCCGCCTCGATCACCATTGCCACGGCCGTTATCAGCGCGATCGAAGGCATCCCCGTCCGGCAGGATATCGCGATGACCGGTTCCCTGTCCGTCCGGGGAGACGTCCTGCCTATCGGCGGGGTAACCTACAAGATCGAGGCAGCGGCAAAGGCAGGGATCAAGACGGTCCTCATCCCCCGTATGAACGTCGGTGACGTGCTCATCGAGGAGCGGTACAAGCCGCTGGTTACTATCATACCCGTGGACACGATCAACGATGTCCTCAAGTACGCACTGGTCCCGGAAAATTCGGAAAGCTTCCTTGCCAAACTCAAGAAGATGGCGATGCGGTCAACGATCATGATCCCTGACGTCACGGCACCCAGCCATACCGCGGTCTGAATACAATGCCCGGCGTCAGATATTACGACCTGCGGCATGTGACCGGCCAGGTTACCCATATTGATATCGATAACGGCGTTGTTGAGTCTGCAGGCACCTCTTTTTTTAACAAGGCGGTTCTCCGGGTCCTCGACAGGAACGGTTGGGGTATCATCCAGATCGACAATTATACCCCCTGCAACGGCAGGAAATTTGAGGACCTGATCGGGGAAGCGCAGAAACTGGCGGGCATCACCGAAGAAGTCGTGGAGCTTGGCGACGTGCCCCACGGCATCCTTCCCGTACCCCCCATGAAAGAAGATCCCCGGTCGGTCGGTATCGAGGAGAAGTCCTCGCTGCTTGCCGGTATCGAAGAGGCTGCACGGCACCCGCTGGTCACCAACCGCCGGGCGAATTATGTCGAGCGGATCGAACAGGTCCGGTTTGAGGACAGTTCGGCAAACGGGTACTCGTACGAGATGTGCCGGTCCGGTTTCAACGTCATGGCCGTTGCCTCTAGGAACGGCAATGTCCAGATGGGGTACGAGCGGGACCATACCATTCACGGTTTCGATCTTCGTCACCGGCAGGAATACGGTAAAAAGGCCGCCGAAATCGCAGTTGCCCTGCTCGATGCAGGTGCTGTAAAGGGGGGCAAGATGCACGCGGTCCTCGATCCCGAACTCGCGGGCGTGTTTGCCCACGAGGCGGTTGGTCATGCAAGCGAGGGGGATCTCATCCAGGAGGGCAGTTCCGTGCTGAAAGGGAAAACCGGGAAAAAAATCGGCAGCGAGATCCTCACCATTGTCGATGACCCCGCCCTCTGCGGGTTCGGGTTTGACCCGGTGGACGCGGAAGGGACGGCTGTTTTGAGGACCGAGATCATCAGACGGGGGGTCGTCAACGCATTCCTTCACAACCGCGAGTCGCTGGCAGCCGTCGGGAACGGAACAGCCGGCCATGCCCGCGCCATGCCCGGGGAACCCCCGCTGGTCCGGATGAGCAACACCTTCATCGAGAATGGCGATGCCACGGAGGCGGAGATCTTCGCGGAATGCAAAAACGGGATCTTCCTGAAGGGCTCCCGCGGGGGGCAGGTCGATCCGGGCCGGGGAATCTTCCAGTTCAATGCGGAATACGGGTATCTCGTGGAGAACGGCGAATGTACAAAAATGATCCGGGACGTATCGCTCTCCGGAGAGATCCTTTCAACGCTTCACCGGATCACGCTGTGCGGAAATGACCGGAAGATGAGCCCGGGGTATTGCGGGAAAGGCGGCCAGAGCGTGCCGGTCAGCGACGGGGCGCCTCACGTTCTCCTTCTCGATGCGGTGGTGGGTGGCAGTGGCCTGGATTGAGGATCTTATCAGGGAAGGGCAGAAATCCGTTGATGAACTCGAGGTCTTTTACGTTGAAGGTACCTCCGTTTCAGCGGATTTGAAACAGAAGAAAATAAACCTCGCCACGACCTCCATGGACTGCGGCCTTGGTATCCGCACGATCCATAACGGGAGGATCGGGTCTTCCAGCACCAACGATCCCGGCACGTGGCGGGATTGTCTCAGGGCTGCCATTGCAGGCGGGAAACTCGCAACCCCTCAGGCATGGAACGGCCTGCCGGAGCCCATCGTCCTTCCTGCAGCACCGCTCTCGTTCGATCCCGGGCTGGAGTGCGACCCGGGCATTGCCCGCAACCTTCTCCGGCAGATGCTGGACGGCGCGGCAGAGCACCCGGCAGAGGTGACCGCAGGATCCGCGTCCCTTTCTGTATCGTCTGTCGTGCTCGCGAACAGCCATGGGATCCGGTACGAGGACCACCATACCGGGGTATCCCTCTCGCTTGAAGCGATTCACCGGCAATCCACCGGCTATGAATTTGACCACGCGTGTTATCTTGAGGACCTCGATCCCCGCAACGTGGGGGAAAAAGCAGCCTTCTTTGCCAGCAGGTCCGCTGACGGGAAGGACATCCCGACCGGAGATTACCCGGTGGTTCTCTCCCCGCTCGCGTACGCGGAGCTGCTGGGCAATGTCTTTGTCCCGGCGCTCAACGGGCGCAGTGTCCATTCCGGGCGGTCGCGGCTTGCGCAGTCGCTGGGCCGGCCCGTTGCCGATCCCCGGATTGCGATGTATGACGATCCCCTGCTGCCCAGAGCCAGCGGCAGCACCCGGTGGGATGCCGAGGGGACACCGGCACGCAGGATCGATTTTGTCCGGGACGGGGTGCTCCAGACCTTTGCCTATGATCTCAAGACGGCCTACCGGTATGATAAAAAAACGACAGGGTCTGCGGTCCGCGGGGGGTTCGGCGGCCTGACGGCCATCGGCCATCACAATTTCATCGTGGACGGGAAACGGGACACGATTCTCGATGAACGGGTGCTCTATGTCCACAACGTCGTTGGAGCCCATACAGCCAATCCGATGAGCGGGGACTATTCCGTAGAAATATCCAATGCTTTCTGGATGGAAGACGGGGGATTTGCAGAACCCGTGCGGAGCGCCATGATGTCCGGCAACGTGTTCGATATGCACAGGGACATTGCAGGACTGAGTAAGGAGTCGCGGGCTGTCGGTTCGCTCATTCTCCCGTCAGTAAAATTAAATAACCAGCATATCATAGGTAAATGATCCCCCGTTTTTCATGCAAAGGTGCCTTGTTATGCTGAAGGGGGCTCGTCCTGCCGGTTATGGCCGGTAACGGCAGAATGTTACGACACCTTTTTGCTCCATGGCTCCTCCTTCCTTATGTATGAGACCCGTTATCTGTACAACGATTCTTCTCGTTATCTGCATAATCGCGTGCGGGTGCACAGGGAAAACACCGGCAGTTTTGGCCCCTGTCACGCCCACGGAGGAACCGGTTCTTGTCAACCTGTCTGACAGCCACCCTGATGCCACGATCTCCCGTGATCCCGGTGTACTTCTCGTCTCCTTCCGCACGGATGGCGCACAACAGATGGAACTGGATTTCTCCAACCTGTCGCAGGGATACGAGGCAGGGACGCGGATCTCGACAACCGGCCCGTTTGCAGGATCCGTGGCATTCCAGGTTCCCATAAAAGACACCTACCGGCTGAACATCTCCAGCAATGGCAGGTGGACTGCTGAGGCTGCACCCCTCGTGACAACCAACCCGCTGACCGTGCCAGTGAACCTTTCTGGTTCCGGAACCTCGGTCACTCCCGTCCTGTCCCTGGAAAAAGGCGACTATATCTTCAGCAGAAATGAGACGGGCCTGGCTTCACCGTATTATTTCCTCTACTACGTAAACGGCACCCCCCTGATGGACGTGAACAATTCATACATCCAGCCGGGATTCGGTGCACTTTCGGCAGATCCCTTTGTGATTGTCACTGTTCATGAGAGCGGAACATTTTACCTGAGCGCTCTCGGCCGGTATAACCCCGGAAACTGGTCTGTCTCAATCTCCGCCGTCCCCCAACTCCCCCCCATGGGACCCGGGCCTGAGATATCTCCCGGCCAGAAATCATCCGTCACTTTATAGCCGGGACCTAAAACATCCGTTTTTACCCGGTGTCGGAGGAATTCTTTTTAGGATTCGGGTGGGTGATCTCCGGCCACCTTTTTTGTCTGGTTCGGGGCAAAGAAACCGATAAGGTATTGTGAGCCGGCTTCCATTGGTAAATAGCATAAAGGGGAACAAGATGAGTTCGATCCTTGTCGCCATCCTTCTGGTCGTAGTCATTGTCGCTGTTGTCTACTACCTGGTTAAAAAACTCTCCGTGGTTATCGGAAATGCCGTCTTCGGACTGTTACTTCTTGTTGTCCTTAACTACTTCCATGTCATGCAATGGATGGGAAAACCCGACCTGGGTTATGACCTGGTAACGATCCTCATCTGTGCCATCGGGGGTGTCCCCGGGGTGTGCATCCTTGTCCTCCTCGATATCCTGGGGATTGTCATCTGAATACAGAATATTTTTTTCCGAACTTTCTGAAATCCGTAGTATTGGTAGTGAAGAACCGGGGACCACATTTCGCCCGGAACCCACGTCATATTGTATGAAGTTGTTCATATCATGCATCGATGCAAAACACAAGTTTTCCATGCACCTGGGTCGCTCATAAAAAAAATGAAGCGGCACTCCAAGGATGATACGGGGAAGTTCATACCGGTTGCGTTGATCCGGCCGTCTATGGCCGGATACGGCACGGTTGACCATCCCCCAATCAGTTCCCGACGGTTACGGTTTTTGGTACCGTATCGAATCACCGTCCATCTCCTGCCGGATTGTTATTCTCCTATCCCGCACCGTACGTCAGATATCGTAACAATCATCATCTTCAAACTCATTGACCCCTGTTAACAGGATGATATACCGGAGTGAAACGATTATGCCGAAATTCTGTACAACCTGCGGAAAACCGTTGCAGTTTGAACAAGCTGAGATATGCCCGAGTTGCGGGGTGAGAATAAGGGACCTTCCAAAACCTCCGGTTAAAGGAGAATGCAGGTTTCAATACGAGTGTACAAACCCGGATCAACTTGCAGAAAAAGTATATCATCTGTTTCAGAAGGAAGGCTATCAGCTCATCGAAGGGACAAAATTCAAGGGAATATATGGAAAAGGCTCTTTTGCCCTGAGAATTCTTGCAGGGGGTTTTGCGAATTATAACAAATTTTCTGTCCGTATACCTGATGAAAAACCATTGACAACATTGGAAATTGCCCCGGCGATGTCCGGCATGTCCGGTGGCGTTATCGGTGTTGTCCGTCTGAACAACGAGTTTGAACGGATAAAGAATCTGATGCAGCGATTATAGGTTTTTTTACGGATCATTTTGCTCTTTACCATACGATCGTTTCGGGGCAGTTTTCTCAATTCTCTGTTAATGTCTCCCTTTTAACGATAATTCAAACCATCTGATGTCAGGCACGCTGCGGATCGCGGACATCACAGCGCGGGCATGTTCAGGGAATGTGCGGGTATTGTTGCCCCCTGCCCCGTCCCCCCCGTCTGAAACCATCCATCAGATAAAGTTAAATGAATGCAGCGAGGATTTCGTAGTGAGGTACAAAATACCATGTGCACAGTTGGCGGGCCGGTTGATATCGATCTTCCTCCGGAACGGGTACAGGGGAAGGATTACCGGTGCAATGAATGCGGCGAGCGGTTCAAGGGCATTGGAAAAAAGCCCATCTGTCCCAGCTGCCAGTCGGATGATATAGCGGCAGTATGAAGTATCCCCTCAAGGACGGGCTGCTGCTCATCCGGGGGAACCGCTCCTTTCTTCTTATCGGAAAGGCAAAGGACAGGTTCTCTCTCTGCATAGAGACATCCACGGAAGAATTCTGCCAGGGAGTCATGCCCGGCGACGTTATTGTGGTTTCTGCCCCGGAAGGCGGGGCTGTCGAGCCGGCGCTGATGCTCATGGATCTTGTCAGGACGTATCACGTGCCCCTCCTGGTACTGCCCCGGAACCACCCCGGATCCCGCAGGATCTCCCGCATTGTCTCGGTTGATAAGGAAATCCATACCAGCTGTTCGATTGCCCGGGGAACCCACCCTGAGCAGCACCTTGTCTGTTCCAGCGACGAGCTTGCCGGGCTGACCATCCGGGGGGAACCCGGAGGTTTTGAGATCGAGGGATTGCCTGCAGGCGTCTCCCTGCAGACCGTCAACTGCCGGGTCCTTTTCGACTACTCCTGATTCGTTTATTCTCCCCGTCCTGTTGTTTCCGGAACATCCCGTCTGCGCGAAATAACAATACATATATCCCATTTTTCCCAAGTATTGTACTTGCCGTGAGAGGAGGGTTGGATGAAGACTGATGTCTTAAAAAACATTAAAAAGGCTGAAGAAGAGTACCAGTCCACCATCAGCAAGGCTCAGGAAGAGAAAAAGCAACGGCATTCTCAGGCTGAACTCGAGGCTGATAACCTGGTATCCAAGGCGCAGAGCAATGCAGAACAATACAAAAAGCTGAAACTGGAAGAAGCACGGCACCAGGCGGCACTTAAGCACGCTGAAATCATCAAAAGTGGCAATCAGCGCGCAGCGGCACTCAAAGTGAAAGGGGAACAGAACCTTTCCAAGGCAGTGCAGCTGCTGGTTTTGCGGTTTAAGGAGCAGCTGCATGTTAAAGCCTAAGCAGATGAGCCGGCTTCTCATCGCGGCCTCGCGGGACCAGATGGCCCCGGTTATTGCGGAACTGTACCGCTTTAACCTGTTCCACATCGAGGATTATGTCGATGCCGGGGCAGAAGGCTACGAGGGCTTTAAGATAGGCTCGCCTCTTTCAGGTGCAAGTGAAAAGTCTGCAGATCTTATCAAGATCCGGGCGATTACTAACGCCGTCTCACTCAGTGCAGACAACGTTGATGCAGGGCCGTCCTGTTCCATGGACGAGCTGCAGACGAAGATCGAGCGGGAACTCCCGCTCCTGGAGCGGGAAGTCGAGGAGCTGACGGTCAGGCGCTCAAAACTCGACGCACGGGAAAAGGAACTCGAACAGAAGATTACCGAGATTACCCCGTTTGCAGATATACCGGTTGACCTGAATCTGTATCACGGTTACAAGAGATTCACCACCATTGCCGGTTACGTATCCCGCGAAGTAATCCTTACCGTACCCTGCGAGATGCATGTCTCGAAGAGGGATGGAAAGAATTTTATTGTTGTGGTCTATCCGACCGAACGGAGGAGCGAAGTCGAAAAGATCCTTCAGGAAGCCGGGTTCCAGTCGGTTCCCGTTCCAAATGAGTCCGGATCCGCAAAAGGACGCATTGAGTTCTATACTGGCGAGATCGCGGATACAAAAAAGGAGATCCTCGAGATCAGCACGCAGCTTGAGGACGTGAAAAAGAAACACGCAAGCTTCCTTGTTGCCTGCGAAGAGCTCCTGAAAGCAGAGGTAGACCAGACGGAAGCCCCGCTCCGCTTTGCAACGACAAAGCAGACGTTCGTTGCAGAGGGGTGGGTCCCGGCTGATCAGGTCACGGTCGTGACAAACTCCCTCATCCATGTGACCGAGGGGAAGATCTTTGTCACGGTCGTACCGACAGACCCTGAGCACGATTCGGTACCGGTGGAATACAACAACCCGGACTTTGCAAAACCGACAGAAGTGCTCATGGATATCTATTCCCGGCCCGGTTACACGGAAGTCGACCCGACCCTGATGGTCTCCATCGTATTTCCCATCTTCTTCGGGTTGATTCTCGGCGATGTCGGGTACGGGCTGATTCTTCTTATCATGTCGTACTGGCTCCGGAAATTCCTGAAGGATGGGGATGGCCGGCAGTTGCTTGACGTTCTCCGGAATGCCAGTCTCTCAAGTATCTTCTTTGGTATCATATTTTCAGAGTTCCTGGGATTCGCGATTCCCGGGTGGAATCCCGTCCTGTACTCCCGTCACCTCATGTCCGAGCACGGGGGACACGGTCCGAATATCCCGGAACTGATGGTCCTGTCGATCTGGATCGGGATCCTGCACATCACGCTGGGCAGGCTGCTCAGCATGTATAACCATGCAAAACAGGACCACGGTCACCACCGCACCATGGCAGTACTGGCCAACTTCGGCTGGCTTTCCGTGATGTGGGGTATTATCATCGTGATCTGGTCTGTCGCTGCGGTGCCGCTGATGCCCGACCTTTCCGGGCTTTCAGCAGTCGCAACGGCGCCAGGTACCGGGTTCGGGCTGAACCCTGCAGCAGTCATCGGCGGAGTACTAGTCCTTGTGGGTATCGTTTTCATTGCCCGGGAATCGGTTCTTGAAGTAATCGAGTTGCCCACGATTGTTTCCCACGTGCTCTCGTACGCCCGTCTTGTTGCGGTAGGACTCTCGTCAGTCGCCATCGCAATGGTCGTGAATTATATGTCCATTACGATGTTCATCAGCCCCGCACTGGAAAATTTCTCAATTTTTGGAATCGTCATGATCCTTGTCGGTATTGCGGTATTCCTCCTCGGGCATACCCTCAATATCGCACTGGGGATTCTGGGTGGCGGTCTTCACTCGATTCGTTTGCATTATGTTGAATTCTTCACCAAGTTCTACAAAGGTGGAGGCAGGAAGTACATCCCCTTCGGGATGAAACGCAGATTTACGGAGGAATAAATTATGGCAGCAGAAGTAGTAGCAGTTGATATTGCATCAGTCCAGGCATCGCAGTTGGGAATGAAGGCACTCGGTGCAGGTATCGCCGTCGGCCTTACCGGCATCGGTACCGGCGTAGCCGAGATGGGTATCGGTTCGGCAGCGGTCGGCGCAGTTGCCGAGAACAAGGATATGTTCGGTCTTGCGCTGCTCTTCACCGTTATCCCGGAAACCATCGTCATCTTCGGCCTGGTAGTCGCCCTCCTGCTCTTGTTCGTATAATAACGAGGCAGACAATGGGATCAGTTGTAAAAGAACAAGAGGTCTGCCCCAATTGCGGCCATCATCTCCATACCGGTCAGGATGGGAATATTGGCCTGGAAGCGCTCGTAAAGGAGATCAGGGAAAAAGGCAGGGCTGAGGCGGAAAAGCTTTTTGCAGAAGCGAAAGCCGATTCAGATCACGTCCTTGTCGCAGCAGGAAAGCGGTCCGAGACGATCAAGCTGAGTGCAGAAGCGGAGGTACAAAAACAGACCTCCCATATCGTAAGCCAGGAAGTCTCTGCCGCAAACCTGCTGGTCAAACGTGAGCTCCTCAACACTCAGAAGGCGCTCCTTGACCAGGTCTACGAGGCTACGAGGAAGGAGATTATAGCCCTTCCTGAAAGTTTCCACCGCGAAGCCATCAAAAAACTCCTGAGCGATGCAAAAAAGGAGATCCCGTCCGGGACAGTTTTCTGCAATGCCCGCGATGTCGCTGCGTTAAAGGCAGTCATTGCCGACAATGCCGAGTTTGCGAAATTCCGGCCCGGCGAACCCGTCGATATCGACGGGGGGATTCTTGTTGAGGGTGAAGGTGCAGCATTGCAGATTGATAACAGTTATCGCACAATCCTTGCGAAAGTCTGGGAATCCGGGTTGAAAGATGCATCCGATATCCTGTTTGGTTAAGGAGGTACGCGTATGGTTGGGGTGAGAGGTATCTCAGCACCGTACATTTACGTGTGTACCAGGATGCGGGTCAGAAAGGCAAAGCTCATCCCAAGGGAAGAATACCAGCGGATGCTCAACATGGGCCTTTCCGAAATTACCCGTATCATCGGTGAAACCGAATACAAACAGGAGATAGACGAGCTCGGCACGACCTTCAAGGGTATCGATCTGATCGAAGTGGCCCTGAGCTGGAACCTGGCAAAAGAGTACCAGAAAATCCAGGAGATCACGCCCGGGAACCTAAAGCAGTTCACGCAGGCGTACCTCCGCCGCTGGGATATCCAGAATGTCTTGACCCTCCTCAGGGGCAGGATGCAGGGTGCAAAGACCGGCAAGATCAAGGAGATCCTCGTTCCTGCCGGGAGTCTTGACACGGCCGCTCTCGATCGCCTCCTTGGCGAGGAGAACCCCGAACGGATCATCGAGGCTCTCAAAGGTCACCGCATGTACCCGGTACTGGCGCGGGAATTTCCCTATGCCAAGGAGAGCGGATCGTTCTCACGGATGGAGAATGAACTGTTCAAGCAGTTCTATACCGAGATCATTGCCGAAGCAGAGAGCGGGATCAAGGGAGGCAACCTGTTCCTTGATTTCATCAGGCTTGACATCGATGTCAAGAACCTGAAGACCCTGTTCCGGTTGCGGGCGGATGCGTTCCAGAAAGATGCCCAGGAGATGCATATCCCTGGAGGAGCACTTTCTGCACAAGAGTTCTCGAACTTAAACCTCATCAAGGATCAGGGCGAGTTCATCGATACGCTCAAGGGATTATACCGGCAGAAGGCCCTCCTCTCCCTCCTCGACGAGATACGGGAAGAGAAGACCATCCGCGACGCGGAGATCCGCTTAACAAGGGTTCAGCTGGAACAGATGGAGAGGATGAGTAAGCGTAACCCCATCTCGATCCACCCGATCCTCGTCTATCTTGAGAAGAAGAAGTACGAGGTCTTCAACCTGAGGGCGCTCGCACGGGGCAAGGAGTCGAAACTCCCCCCTGAAAAGATCGTAAATTATCTGGTGATGTGAATGGAGATCGCAGTAATTGGCAACAGCGAATTCATTCTCGGCTTCCGGCTTGCAGGGATCCACAAGACCTACGCTGCCGAGAACGACGAGAAAATCGTTGAGCATATCACCAGTGTTCTCAAGGATAACGACGTCGGTATCCTTGTCCTCAACTCAAGCGATATGGAGAAGGTTCCCCGCAAGCTCCGGGTAACCCTGGAAAACTCCGTCAGGCCAACCGTGATAGCGATTGGTGGCGAAGAAGGCGGGCTCTCCATGCGGGAGAAAATCAAGAGATCGGTGGGTGTTGATCTGTGGAAGTAAAAGAGAAAAAGACCAAAGAAACAAAACAAGGTGTCCTGAAAAGGATCGCCGGCCCTGTCGTTACGGCAGTCAACCTTGACGCCCACATGTACGATGTGGTGAAGGTCGGCAAAGAAGCGCTGATGGGAGAAGTCATCAAGATCCAGGGAGACAATGTCATCATCCAGGTGTACGAGGATACCACGGGTATCCGCCCGGGTGAGCCGGTATCGAACACCGGGCTCTCGCTTGCAGCAGAACTCGGTCCGGGTCTCCTGACCAGTATCTACGACGGTATCCAGCGCCCGCTGGCAGTGCTTGTCGACAAGATGGGGAACTTTATTGAGCGCGGTGTTTCGGCACCGGGGCTCTCCCACGAGAAAAAGTGGACGTTTGTGCCGATTGCAAAGGCAGGCCAGACCGTTGAGCCCGGCGCGATCCTTGGCGAGGTGCAGGAAACCAACATCGTCCACAAGATCATGCTTCCCCCGAACGCAAAACCGGGGAAGGTGAAGACGATCAAGAGCGGGGACTTCACCGTTGACGAGACCATCTGTGTTCTCGAAGACGGGCGCGAGTACCCGATGATCCAGCGCTGGCCGGTCCGTGTCCCGCGTCCCGTGAGGGAGAAGAAGAACCCGACGATCCCGCTGATCACCGGTCAGCGTATCCTCGATGGTCTCTTCCCGATAGCAAAGGGCGGCACCGCCGCAATTCCCGGCCCGTTCGGGAGCGGCAAGACGGTTACCCAGCAGCAGCTGGCCAAGTGGTCGGATGCCGAGATCGTGGTCTATATCGGCTGCGGTGAACGCGGCAACGAGATGACGGAAGTTCTTACCGAATTCCCGCATCTCGAAGACCCGAAATCCGGAAAGCCCCTCATGGAGCGGACGGTACTCATCGCAAACACCTCCAACATGCCGGTGGCAGCCCGTGAAGCATCGGTGTACACCGGTATCACCATCGCGGAGTACTTCCGTGACATGGGGTACGATGTCTCCCTGATGGCAGACTCGACCTCCCGCTGGGCAGAAGCCATGCGTGAGATCTCCAGCCGTCTCGAAGAAATGCCCGGTGAAGAAGGATACCCGGCCTACCTCGCGGCCCGGCTCTCGGAGTTCTACGAGCGTGCCGGTCTTGTCGAGACCTTGAACGGGCAGTCCGGTTCGGTCTCGGTTATCGGTGCGGTATCACCGCCCGGCGGCGACTTCTCAGAGCCGGTCACCCAGAACACCCTGCGTATCGTCAAGGTCTTCTGGGCACTGGACGCGAAGCTTTCCCAGCGCCGGCACTTCCCGGCCATCAACTGGCTCAACTCCTACTCGCTCTATCTCGAAGCCCTCCAGGACTACTATGACAAGGAAGTCTCCCCTGACTGGACCAAGATCCGGTCCTGGGCCATGGAAGTCCTCCAGAAGGAAGCAGAACTGCAGGAGATCGTGCAGCTCGTCGGATCCGATGCCCTGCCCGAGTCAGAACAGGTGACCATCGAGGTCGCCCGTATGATCCGTGAGATCTTCCTCCAGCAGAATGCGTACGACGCGGTCGACACGTTCTGTGATATGACCAAACAGTACGACATGATGAAGGCGATCAAGCTCTTCGCCGAGCTTGCCTATGCTGCCCAGCTCGCTGGCGTCAGCCCGGCGCAGATCAACGGCGTCAAGTCCAAGGGCGAACTGCCCCAGATCAAGTTCATCAAGGACTACAAGCCCGAGCTCGCGAAGATTGAAAAACAGATGGACGCTGAGTTCAACACCCTGAGGTCGGCAGCATGAAGGAATACAGGACGATAAGCAAGATTGCCGGTCCCCTCGTCTTTGTCGAGAAGACCGAGCCTGTCGCCTATGGCGAACTCGTGAACATAGTCCTTTACGATGGCACGATCAAGCGCGGCCAGGTGCTGGACACGAGCGATGATCTCGTGGTGGTCCAGGTCTTCGAGACCACGACCGGGATCGGGAGGGACAGCGGCGTCCGGTTTACCGGCGAGACCATCAAGATGCCCGTGGGCAGGGAGATGCTCGGCCGTATCCTGTCCGGTGGAGGAAAGCCTATCGACGGCGGTCCGGAGATTGTGCCGGAAAAGCGCCTCGACATCACCGGTGCGGCCATCAACCCGTACGCCCGCGGCATGCCGGCGGATTTCATCCAGACCGGTATCTCGACCATCGATGGTACCAACACCCTCGTCCGCGGCCAGAAGCTCCCGATCTTCTCGGGTGCCGGCCTGCCGCACAACAATGTTGCACTGCAGATCGCCCGCCAGGCAAAAGTGCCCGGTTCGACCGAGACGTTCGCGGTAGTCTTCGCTGCCATGGGTATCACGAAGGAAGAAGCGAACTACTTCATGCAGGACTTCGAGCGTACAGGGGCACTCGAACGTGCCGTCGTCTTCCTCAACCTCGCGGACGACCCGGCTGTCGAGCGTATTATCACCCCGCGTCTGGCCCTGACCACTGCCGAATACCTTGCTTTCGAGCTCGGTATGCATGTGCTGGTCATCCTGACGGATATGACGAACTACTGTGAAGCGCTCCGCCAGATCGGTGCAGCCCGCGAGGAAGTGCCGGGACGCCGTGGCTATCCCGGGTACATGTACACGGACCTTGCCTGTATCTACGAGCGTGCCGGTATGATCAAGGGGCTGAAGGGCTCGGTCACCCAGATCCCGATCCTGACCATGCCTGGCGATGATATCACTCACCCGATCCCCGACCTGACCGGTTATATCACCGAAGGCCAGATCGTAGTCAACCGTGATCTGCACCGCAAGGGCATCTACCCGCCCATCAACGTGCTGCCCTCGCTGTCGCGTCTGATGAACCTCGGTATCGGCAAGGGTCACACCCGTGAGGACCACAAGAAGGTCTCCGACCAGATGTACGCAGGCTATGCAGAAGGCAACGACCTCCGCGGCCTTGTGGCCATCGTCGGAAAGGACGCGCTCTCCGAACGCGACCGCCTGCTCCTCGAGTTTGCCGATCTCTTTGAGAACCGGTTTGTCCGGCAGGGCTATGACGAGGACCGTACCATCGAGGACACCCTGAACCTCGGCTGGGACCTCCTCTCAACACTGCCTGTCGACCAGCTGACCCGTATCGACCGTGACCTGATCAACAAGTACCACCCCAAGCTCAAGACCGGTGCAAAGAAGGAGTAAGGACCATGGCGCTGCGCGATATCAAGCCAACCCGTTCGGAACTGATCAACCTCAAGCGGAAGATCCAGCTCTCCGAGCGCGGCTACAAGATCCTCAAGATGAAGCGCGATGGACTGATCCTTGAATTTTTCAAGATCCTGGCAAACGCAAAGGACAGCCGCGGCGAGCTGCTTGCCAAGTACGGGCGTGCCGCAGAGATGATGGCGCTTGCCAATACCGTTGAGGGGGCTATCGGGGTCAAATCCGCGGCATTCTCGGTCAAGGAAGTGCCGCAGATCACCTTAAAGAGCAAGAACATCATGGGAGTTGTTGTCCCCCAGATCGATGCAAGCAAAGTCAGGAAGAGCGTTGTCGACCGCGGTTATGGCGTGCTCGGTACTTCCACCGTTATCGATGAGACCGCATCGGCCTTCGAGGAACTGGTCGAGGCTATCATAGAGAGCGCAGAGATCGAGACCACCATGAAACGGCTTCTCGATGAGATCGAGAAAACAAAGCGGCGTGTCAACGCGCTCGAGTTCAAGGTCATCCCCGAGCTTACGGAAGCCCGGGACTTCATCAAGATGCGCCTCGACGAGATGGAACGCGAAGAGCTCTTCCGGATGAAGAGAATCAAATCACGGAGCACATCGTAATTACCCTGGAGGATCTGGATGCCGATTGGAACGATGAAGGAACTGGGTGCCGACGGGAAAACCGTACTCCTCCGGCTCGATCTCAACTCTCCCATCGACCCGACATCCAACCTTATTCTTGATGATAAGCGTTTCCGCGAGCATATCCCGACCATCCGGGCACTCGGGAAAAGCCGTGTCGTGATCGTGACCCACCAGAGCCGGCCGGGGAAAAAGGATTTTACCACGCTGGAAGCTCATGCCGAGAAGCTTGAGCAACTGCTGGGAACTCCGGTGAATTACGTGGACAGCATCTTCGGGCGTCATGCCCGGGATGCAATCCATACCATGAAGAACGGCGACGTGCTGATGCTTGAGAACGTCAGGTTCAATGCAGAAGAGAATCTCTCCTTAAAGCCGGAAGAAGCGAAAAAGACGCATCTTGTCAGGAAACTCTCCTCAATGGCTGACGTGTTCATCAACGATGCTTTTGGTACTGCCCACCGTTCACAGCCAACGATAGTCGGCCTCCCGATGGTTATGCGTTCGGCGGGGGGACTCCTGATGGAAAAGGAGGTTTCCACCCTCTCGAAAGTTTTCAGGGGTGCGCCCCGCCCGGTCTGCATGGTCCTCGGGGGCACCAAGGTGGACGACTCCATCGATGTTGCCCGCAATGTCCTGGACAAGGGGATCGCGGACAATGTCATCGTGATCGGCGTTGTCGCCAATGTCTTTTTGATAGCAGCAGGGTACGATATCGGTAAACCCTCCACGCAGCTGATTGCCCAGCTCAAATACCAGGCTGAAATCGAGAAGGCGAAAGAGATTCTTGCAAAATACCGGGACCGTGTAATCATGCCTGCGACCGTCGCGGTCCGCGAGAATAACCGCCGTGTTGAATATCCCGTGCGGAAAATTCCCGAAGACACGCCGGTCCTCGATATCGGTATGGATTCCATCCATGACTTTGTCGGCGTTCTGAAAAAGGCCGGTACTGTAGTCTTCAACGGTCCGGCCGGGCTCTTTGAAGAAGCGGATTTTGCCACGGGAACCTACGAGATGCTCAAGGCTGCGTCCAGGGTCGAATTCTCGGTCGTAGGTGGCGGCCATACCGCGGTAGTCATTGAAAAGATGGGCCTTGAAGGGGACTTTACCCACATATCCACCGGTGGCGGGGCTTGTATCGAATTCCTGACCGGAAAAGTGCTTCCAGCGGTGGATGCCCTTGAGCAGTCCAAGAAGCTGTTCGGATAACCTTTCTTTTTTTTTGGCCAGTATCAGTTGTGTCCGGTATTCGGGTTCTTCCTCTTGTACTACCCGCTTCCCAGGAGGGACGGGGTGCAGCTGCAAAGGAACAGAACAGGTTTCAGTCAACTGAGATGCCCTGCGATTTGACGTGAAAAACAGGTTGTCATCGCTCTGTGGCGGGTACCGGAGCGGCGGGGCAGAACCGTCGGCCAAGTCCCCAGACATGTCTTGAAAACCGGTTGCCGCGTAAAAAAAATTATTCCTTTTTCAGAAGTGCATTGAGCATAAAATCGGTAAAGGGATTGTTGTACCGTTTCCTCAAAACCGGCGTGGGCTGTGCCGGGTCTGCCTGCAGGACAGCCACCGGAACCGGATCCGGTGGGGAAACCTGGAAGATCGGTATCCCCCCGGCCGGCATCTTGCTTTCCTTCCTGCGTCCCCGCATGATGTTGAGCACGGCAAAGGAGAAGACCAGCGCGGTGAACAGGAAAAGGGAAACAGCAAAGAGCGTGGTAATCCCTGCGATCATCACGATACGGCTTTCCTGCAGGACGGCCCACCCGCCGATGATAAAAAGGAGCCAGAAAAGGGCTACTGAGAGCTTCGTGGTCTCGACCGGGCTTGCGATGCTCCGTTTGCGTTTCGATTCGTCACCCATGGGAAACTGGTCGATCATTTTTCCCAGTGCAAGGAGGGCGACGCTGCAGCCGACAGCAAAGATGCCCAGAAATCCAAGGAGTAACAGCATTATTTCGTTCATGGTTCACCTCACAACAATCTCCTGTTGACTCCCGCGCTATAAAAAGTAATCCCTATGGGTGCCATAAGAAACACGAAACAAAATTTTGGATTACTTATGGATTATTAACGGCCTTTAACAGCCTATTTATAGTAATTTACCTTATTTTATAGGGAATGGCAGAGAAAGTACCGGTGAACCGCGGGGAACGGGTTGCAATCTCGTACAAAATGCCCCCCAATATCTACGAGAAGGTCAATAATCTCGTGTATACGGAAAAGAAGTTCTCCACGGTCTCCGACTGCATCACACAAGCTTTATTAAGCTTCGTCGATAATCACCACGATATGGGACAGTTCAAGGAGCTGTTCAAGGACTACATGTCATCGGATGAGGGCCGGGAGCTTATGAAAAACATGATGAAAGAAGTCCTGCTGGATGTGTTATCGCATCAGAAAATTGATCCAAAAGATGCCAAGGGTAATTCATAGGTAACATACTTCCATCCCCTTCTTTTCTCCCCCCTGTAGCGTGCGTTATTGATAAATAGTTGAATTTTTCCCGGTATACTATGCAGATCAGGGTTGTTGCGGTCGGGAAGGTCAAGGAGAAATTCCTGCAGGAGGGGATTATCGAATATGAGAAACGCATCCGTCCGTACGCGAAACTGCAGGTTATCGAGATCCCTGAGGAGAAACGGCCCGTTTCAGCCTCACCGGTAACCGAATCGGCAGCCCGAAAAAAGGAAGGGGAGCGGATCCTTGCTGCTATTCCCGCAGGCTCTTCTGTCCTGGTCCTTGATGTGAAGGGACAAAGCTGGTCGAGCGAGGATCTGGCCGCCTCATTTGGCGAACGGGAACTATCCGGGCAAAATCAGATCGTTTTTGTGATCGGAGGGGACATCGGTCTCTCCCCGTCCGTCCTTGCGAGGAGTAACCTGCGACTTTCACTCTCGAGGATGACTTTTACTCACCCGATGACCCGGCTCCTGCTGCTGGAACAGGTATACCGAGCGTTCCGGATCCTCAGGGGCGAACCGTATCATAAATGATACGTAAGGGATCTTTTGTAACCGCCCCCCTGAACCCCCAATACCGGTGTTCCGGATCCCAATCTCTATCTGGTCCCCGGTGATATACTGAACGATGACCAAAAAGGAGCACACCACAAAACTTGTCGATGAGAAATCGGGCCTGATGGAATGTCTTGTCTGTGGCGAGAAATATCACACAACGATGAAAGCCGGAACGGATGGGAAGTTCCTGCCCGAGAACTGGGAGTGCGTGAACAGATGCCGGCTCATCCACAACGATGAGAAACCGGTAAAGAAGACGTGATCGCTTTCCCCAGCCTCATCTTTCTTATTTTACGCCTGCCAACAGTATGACACGATGTTGTGGCAGGCAGGATTGATCCTTTATGAGTAACAACCCGCAGGGCTCGTTATTCTGCCGGGTGAAAGAATCCTTCCGTGATTGTTCCGGTGAGATCGTCTTCGGCATGTCAGACGGGACGGTTTCGATTTTCGGCCTTGTGGCCGGTATGGTTGCGGGGGCACAATCCGGTAATGTGGTGTTCCTTGCCGGTGCAACAGCCGCAGTTGCGGCAACGGTTTCCATGATGGCCGGCGTCTTTCTCGACCTTGAGTCCGAGAAGGACACAGCCCGGGTCGAGGCAGAGCAGCGGAAGGATGAGATCTGCCGCGATCCCGATGGTGCGGTCAACAAGCTGATCGGTGACCTCCAGGGCACCGGCCTGAGTGCTGCCAGCCTTGGCGCGATCCGTGCGGATCTTCAGAAAGATCCGCTTGTCATCCAGAAGTTCGAGGATGCAGTTGCCGGCGAGGAAGAAATTCCGGCACAGAAGGTACCGATCTATGTCCATGCCTGCTGGATGGGGATTGCAGATTTCATCGCAGCAATGACCCCGGTCATCCCGTTTGCGTTCCTGCCGCTCGAGCAGGCAAAGATTGCATGTATCGCCGGGACTGCAACCCTCCTGTTCCTGCTCGGTATCGGGCGGGCGCGACTTGGGAAGCGCCCGGTTTTCCGGACAGTGCTTGAGACGATGGCGATTGCAACAGCAGCCGGTATCGCCGGTGTGGTGTTTGGATGGATGATCAGCTGAGGCGTGGCGGAGACCCCCCTCTAAAAATTTTTTTTTGAATCAGCAGGACGCAGAACCTGTTTCATCGTATACTTATTTATAACTAGGATGCATTATACTAGACCAATGTATCTGTCTGCACCTGTCCGGGTAACCGGTTCAACCCTTGTACGGGCTACTCGTGGTAAGCGGACGCTTTTTTTCATTCTGTAGGACCCGTGTAAACGGCAATCCGAAAGAGAACCAGCATCGTTGTTTGAATTTTAAAAATGGTGAAGAGATGGGAATAAGTCTTGAACAGCAGGATGGCGAATGGTACCAATCCCTCCCCCACAGCGGGGGAGTGTATGATCTGATTTATACGGCAGTGTCAGGCACCGGAACAACAGACCGGCTGCGGGCAGTGGTGGCTCTGGGAAAGAGCGGCGACCCGCGTGCTGTCCGGCCCCTGGTTGACCTGCTCGGCGATGAAGACCAGGAGATACGGTTGTCTGCAACAATCGCTCTGGGCAGTCTCAAAAGCGGCCGTCCGGTAGATGAGCTGGTTATGCGGCTGCGGGACCGGGGCGAGATGACGGTCATACGCGAACAGGCGGTATTTGCGCTCTCCGCTATCCGGAGTACCGGGGCCCTCCGCGGCCTTAAGGAATTTACGCTTGACGAGGATGAGGATCCGGGCCTCCGCTTGTACGCCGAAAACCTGCTCAAAGGGCTTGGTTTCCTGTAGGGAACAGTCCATTCCCTTCCGTGAACCACGGGAAAAGTGTGTGATAACGGCCCGGTCCAAAAAAGTCCTCCTTTTTCCTGCAGTACCGATACCAGTCTCCTGAATCCCTCTCCTTTTTACCCTGCTTCCGGCTCACCTGCAGCTGCCGGTTCGCGGGGCTCCTCATACGGCAGTGCAAATTCCTTTAAGGTTCATTATCATGTGAACGGGCTCATGCAGACGGGTGTTTCCCAGACCGTGCGCCACGTCACCCCGCAGCACTTATCCGGAGAGAACCTGACGGCATCAGAGTCGGGAAATGGGGGTGGGCCGCGTACAAGGAGCGGCCGGGTCACCAGCCACGATCTCTGCAGGGAACCCCTGGAAGGGGCCTGTCCCTCCTCCTGCATGCACATAAGCTCCGGTTCGCATTTAGGCACGGCGGGGAGGGTCCCACACCCGGACGAGTCAGCCGGGGGACCTCCCCCTGTCGTTTTTAATCAAAAATCCTCCCCAGCTTAAAAGCGAGTACAACCTAGATTTTCCCAGCGGCACATGGGGGGTTTCGGGTGGAGTGAATTTCAGAGTATCCCTGCAGTATCGGTTCCTGGGAATCTGCTGGGAGATCGGATCGGACCCGAGAGCATGGGTAGATATCTTAGGGAAAATGTGTGGGTGGGGGGAGAGGGTTGCCCCCTGGGGATCTTCTAGCCGGATTTGGGTATTAAAATTTTTTTCCGCGAATTGAAAAATTTCATCATAATGAGGATCGCGATTGAAACTGTGATCCGGGTCGACCAGATATTAATGGTAAGATGCAGGCCCCTCCTCCTTCCTCAGCGCCACGGCCCGGTTGACGAAGAACAGCGACCGGCCAAGCTGCCGGAATCCCGCTTCTTCTGCGAGCGCAAGCTTCTCCCGGAACTCCTTCCCGGAGACGATGAACGGGGGTTCGGTATAGAAGAGGGTGCCGCCCGGTTTGAGGAGCAGGGAGATCTCACGGAACAGCTTCGCCGGGTCCGGCACTTCGTGGACAACGAAGATGGTAAATGCGACATCGAAAGTCCCGTTCAGATCGGGAGGGAGATCAATGGAATCAGGTCTGCACTGGTGCGTCCTGATCCGCGGCATCAGTCCTTCGGGCTCCAGCTTCTTTTGCAGGATAGCGAGCATTTCCTTCTGCAGGTCGATGGAATAGACCAGCCCGGTTTCCCCGGTCCGCTTCGCAAACTCGCGGGTAAAGAACCCCGGTCCGCAGCCGAAGTCGAGCACGCGGTCGCCAAGTTTCACGTACCGCTCTGCGAGCCGGTCAGGACGGTACAGGATCCTGCGCAGGCGGGTGTCGAGATGGCCGGCCTTCTCCGCAGAGAAGACCGCATGGTGGTGGTGTTTCTTAGACGTATCATCAGGACTCATACAGGATCGTGGGTGAAAGAATGGGATAACTGTTCTGACAATGGAAGAGGTAAAAAAGGGGACGAGGCCACTTCAGCCCGGTTCACGCCGGTAACAATTCGTCAAGGAACTCCAGCAGGTTGTTCCTGACGACCACAAAAGAGGGTCCGCCCCCGAACTCGACCCCGATCTTTGCGGCATCGATAACCTCCTCCCGTGTCGCCCCAGCTTCTACGGCATTCCTGGTGTGGACGGCAAGACAGGGAATACAGCAGCGCGAGATCGAAAGGGCGATGGCAATCAGTTCCTTGTATTTTGTGTCAAGTGCACTTGGTGCATAATATGCGGTCATCAGATCATTGAATCCCCCGGACAGGAGCGGGGCCTCCTTTTCAAGCCGTTTCTGGTTCTTTGCACGTTTCTCAACAATCTGTTTCACACGGTTCCTTGCCTGATTTTCCTGCATGGATCAGGATTAACCGCCATGTGGAAAATACTTGTACAATCAAGCCATAACCTTGCCTTATCCCAGAGGATAACGTACCGCTTCACCGCCGTGTTCATGGAATCAGATCCGGTTTTTGGGAGATCCCCGGGAGTGATCCGCTATACCGGAACGAATCCTTCGATTGCGATAAGTTCGCCGACCCCTGCGTCTTTCCGAAGTGTGCGGGCGTGTCGGTATTCCGGTGAATCGTACCACTCCTGAGCCCGTTCGACCGACGGGAACTCGATGATGATGACCCTCCGTCTCTCCTCCCGTCCTTCCAGCGTAACCGGGCCCTCGGACCTGGCGATGACTCTTCCGTCATACCTGACAATTGCCGATGGTACAACGGCAAGGTATTTCTGGTATTGCTGTCGGTCCGTGATATTCACCCGCGCAATAACATATGCCGGCATCATTTCCTCCCGCAGACTGCAAACATAAGGCCGGCGAACATGAACTGCCGCTTAGCATCGGCATCCTTCAGCTGGGCAAGCCACGAAGTGACCTCTTCACAGGTAAGAACCTCTCTCTCCTGCGCATCAGCGAGGAACTGCTCCATGTTCATCATCTTTGCTGTAACGGAGAAGTCATGCAGGACAAGGACATCCGGGTGGAGGGAAATATCCTCGAGGTCCCGCTCTCTGAAATACCGGTAGAGCTTGCGTCCTGTGGCACTGTCGGGGAACTGGTCCGCGCAGAACCGGAAGAAGGTACGGGCGGTATTGCGGCTGCCGGGGTCAATGACGAAAGTATCCCAATCGGGTTCCATGGAGAGGAGCCGGCCGCCAGGACGGAGCACCCTCACGATCTCGTCAAGGACCTGC
>Ga0209099_1000752_pt1 | contig 36763 bp, 30 predicted proteins | sample AD_JPNHW2_MetaG_FD_184430 | JGI IMG/M metagenome (GOLD analysis project Ga0209099, IMG submission 184430) | Active sludge microbial communities of municipal wastewater-treating anaerobic digesters from Japan - AD_JPNHW2_MetaG (SPAdes) (version 2) | ecosystem: Engineered > Bioreactor > Anaerobic...
CGCCATCAGAAAACTCCTCAGGGCTTATGGCATCCGCGAGAATTTTATTGCATTCACGCTTGGCTCAATCGTTTTCGGGACAAACCTGTTTTATTACACTGCCGTGGAATTCAGCATGTCGCATGTGTACTCTTTCGCGTTCATTGCATGGTTCGTTTATACCGTACACCTTTATTTCGAAAAACCCAAAGGCAGCCTGATCATCATTTCAGGGGTTTTGCTGGGAATTATTGCCCTCATTCGTCCGGTAAACCTGGTTATTTTACTTAGCCTGCCTTTCATTGCAGGAAGCAGAGAAAAATTCACTGCAGGATTGAAGGAATTGATAACCTTTAGATTATCCACAATTGCCGGTATTTTGGCCTGCGGAGCTATTGGCGGGCTGCAGTTGCTGATTTACAAACTGCAAACCGGCAGTTTCTTTGTTTACTCATACCAGGGCGAAGGGTTCAATTTCCTGAAACCACACATTCCGGAAGTGCTGTTCAGCTATCGCAAAGGCCTGTTTCTCTATACCCCATTGCTTTTGTTTACATTGGTCGGGTTCAGATACCTTTACAAGCAGTCGCGATTTTCAGCCTGGTGGCTGGCAATATTCTTTATTGTACTTACTTACATCATTTCCTCGTGGCATATGTGGTTTTACGGTGGTAGTTTTTCGCAGCGGGTTTATATCGATTTCTACATTTTCTTTGCCATCCTGCTGGCTCTCGCGTACCAGTCCATACGTCCGCCGTCACTACAGAAAGCCTTTATCACCTTTACATTTGTGCTGGTGTTGTTCTGCCAGTTTCAGACTTACCAGTACCGGCACATGATCATACATTGGTCGGATATGAATAAGGAGAAATACTGGGAAGTGATGTTTAAACTGCCAAAGTAACCACCATTTTTTTGAAGCATCGTTGTATCCCCATTGCAATTTATTCAGAGCAAACCGAAAACACTCAAACGCTTTGATAATGCAGTCCCTTCGAGACTTAGTATTTACTGGGATTTCTTTCCTTTACCAGAATATCGCCCCTGATGGGGCTTTCCTACCAAAACAAGATCTGGGTATAGAAAAATTTTACATTAATATGCAACCCAATGCCAGGTTAAAAAAAACACTTGCCGATGTAAAAAAACAGATTTGTTTTTTAGGTCGGGTTTGATGAATTTTACTGATATAAATCACCATATTTGTGATCAGCGGCCTTTCGTATAAATATTTGACCTTATGCGAATTATGAAAGACAACAATTATTTAAGAATCATTTTATTGTTTATCATAGTCTTAGCTTGTAAGCTGATACTGCTGCCATTTGTTCAGATTGATGATTCAGATGCTGTTGCCCGAATTTTCTCAGGTATTTCATGGAAAGAAAATCCTGAATGGATTCTCTCAAATTTCTGGTGTCCTTTTCATTTTTACCTGATTGGTATTGGGCTCTTTATTTGGAATGACCCTGTATATATGCCGATGTTGATCCATGTAGTGATCTCTGCATTCACGCTTGTACCATTCTACTTTCTTGTAAGGAGAGAATTTAACGACAAAGGTGCATATATTGCAACTGTGTTTCTTGCCATTTGCCCGATATTATTCCGCAACAGTTACCTTGCGCTTTCAGAAACTCCATACCTATTCTTTCTCGTTCTCAGCCTTAACTTTCTATCAAAGGGGCTGAGGAACAATTCCTACAGGTACATTCTATACTCGGGTTTATCAATCACCATTGCCTCAGGATTCCGATATGAAGCCTGGATTATGATTTTTGTAATCAGCCTGATAATCATATTGATAAAACAGTGGAAATTTTTACCTGTGTTCCTTATTTCGGCTCTGATATTTCCAATTTCATGGCTGTATACCAACTGGCTTGCAACTGGAAATCCATTCTATGGGATTCAGGGCAATTATTATTGGACGATTGTAGAAATGGGAAATAACAAGAATTTGCATTTTAGCAATTACCTGCGCAGGATATGGTTTTTCCCGTTTTCGTGGATAATTGCTGTCGGGATTCCGGCAGGAGTTGTAATTGTTGGGACAATCTTCAAAATGTTTACGAACAAGCCTGTGAAGAAGATCAATTTTATCCACATACTCCCATTACTCGGAATGTTCGGGGTGATGCAATACAATGCATTCAAGGGTGTGTTATTGCTCCAGCACAGGTTTGTCGGCACTCTGGCCGTACTTAGTTTACCCTTTGTTTCTGAATATTTTAAAGAATATACTCAAAAAAAGGTAAGGCTGGCCTGGCTGTTTGGAATCATCACGGTTGCATTATCATTTGTTTACAACACACCAACCATCAAACCTCTTCCGAGGCTTCAAAATCAATCATTTGTGGGCATATCCAAACTTATCGGTAATAACATTTCCCGGGATTCATTCCTGGTCATCGACAACGTTGGGTGGAACAATACATTCTACCTGGCGCTGCATTCCCGGATTCCTAATAAGAATATCATTCTGATGGGTGATGCCATGAATTCGTACGTTCCGCTTAAAGAGATCAGGCAGAAATTATACAGCCAGAATGAAGGTATTCTGGTTCTTAAGAAGAATTCAGAAATCTATAACAGCATGTATTTAAATGACCTGAAGAATCCCTGTAATGGAAAATATTTCAAAGAAATATTTGCTGACGACAACATATTATTGTTGAAACAATACTTCCCTGAAGAAAAAGCGAAAAAGTAAACTGCCTATTTTTCCACTTTCAGTATTCCTCTCAGCCTGATATCTGTCGACGAAGCGCCAATCATAATCCTGAATTCACCGGGTTCGATCACCTTTTCCATGTTCACATTCAGCATTGAGAGCAGGTCGGGTGTGATCCTGAATGTCACTTCTTTTGTTTCACCCGGCGCCAGGCTGATCCTGGCAAATCCCTTGAGTTCTTTGACGGGACGTGCGACTGATGACAGCTCATCCCTGATATAAAGCTGGCAGACCTCATCACCGGCTGCTTTGCCAACATTTGTCACGTTGAATCTGACCGTCGCCGTCTCGCCTGCCGGTATTTCCTTCCTGTCGAATTGCAGATCGCTGTACTCAAACCGTGTATAACTCAATCCGTAACCAAAAGGGAACAACGGCTGGCCTGTCAGGTCGGTATAATCATCGCCCCTGCCGGTAGGTTTGTGGTTATAAACCAACGGGAGTTGCCCTTCGAAAATGGGAAAAGTTATTGGTAATCTTCCTGCAGGGTTGTATTTACCGAATAACACTTCAGCGACGGCATCTCCCCCTGCTTCCCCAGGATACCACACATCAACAATTCCGTTTACTTTCTCAATCCATCTGCTCATGGTTATGGCGCTGCCACCAACCAATACCACCACAACCGGTTTGCCTGATGCAGCCACAGCGTTAATTAATTCCTCCTGTTTGCCCGGCAGTTTTAGAAATGCCCTGTCGTTGAACTCCCCTTCGCTGATACCTGCCACAACGACAGCCACATCCGATGAACGGGCAAGTTCTGTAGCTTCATTGATTTTTGCATCACTATTATCATTCACCCCAACATTCCATACAAGGTTTAACCTGGCGCTGCCTGAACTTTCAAAATATTCAACTTTAAGATGATAAGCTTCACCTTTCTCCAGGCTCACCTCAGTAAACCGGGTTGAATATGAACACTTTACCCAGTTGTCGAGGATGAGTTTACCGTCGAGATAAAGCCTGTATCCGTCATTGCCATCGATGCCAAGTTTAAAGTTCCCACTTTCGGGAGCGACAAGTTTGCCAGTCCAGCGCACTGAATAACAATCGAACGGAAGCCTGGGATCAGGGGAGTAGAGTGTCCAGCCAAAGGCTAATTGTTCATCGGTTCTTACTACGACAGGCTCGCCGCGCAGAGAAATATTATCAAAATACTCCCCTTTCATGCCGTGCTGTCTAGGCTGGCCGTCAGCAGGAACAAGGCATTCAGAAGGCACCCGTACAAATGGCTTATAAAATCTGCCGGGGCCTTCAGCAAAACTCACGGTAACTCTCTTCCCTGCCTGGTTTTTAATACCATCGAGGATTGAAACTTTATTGATCCCCGGCCCGCTGTAGCCACCCAAACGCTCTTCAACGGCATCAGTACCAATCACGACAATTTTACCGGAGGATTTCAACGGGAGGATATTCTCATCATTTTTCAAAAGCACGATTGATTCGCGGGCTGCCTGAAGCGCCAGTTGCCGGTGAGCCGGATTACCGTTCCATCGCTCCGCTTCCCTCACATCGACATAAGGATTTTCAAACAATCCCAATTCAAATTTCGCCCTGAGCACATGCGCTACAGCGCTATCGATCACATAATCAGCAATAAGACCTTTATCGAACGCATCTTTAAACAGGTTGTAATGGTTGTAATCAGTCTGGAAAATCACATCCAGCCCGCCATTCATAGCATCCATGGTGGCTTCGGTATAGTCCCTGGCTGTATAGTGCAACACGTTGGCACCTCCTACAGCACAGGCATCAGAAATCACAAACCCTTTGAATCCCCATTCCTTTTTAAGTTTTGTATTGAGCAGCCAATTATTGGCAGTGCAGGGGCTTCCATCAAGTGAATTGTATGCCGACATCACCGACCTTGCACCTGCTATAAGGAATCCTTCTTTGAATGCGGGGAAATATATCTCTTCCAGTAGCCTTTCATTGTAATGGACAGGGTAGCTGTCGCGGCCACCGTCGCCTGAATTAACTGCAAAATGTTTGGGTGTAGCAATCACCCCAAGCTTTTCAAATTCATTCATATAGCACAGGCCCATCTGTGTCGTAAGGAACGGGTCTTCGCCATAAGTCTCTTCCACTCTTCCCCAGCGTACATCGCGGGCAATGTTGATGACAGGATCGAGTACCTGGCGTATTCCCCTCGAACGTACCTCGCGGGCAATGGCTCTTGAAACTTTATTCATCAGCGAGGTATCCCATGAGGCTGCCAGCCCTATTGACTGCGGAAAAGCAGTGCTTCCACCCATTCCAAGCCCGTGCAATGACTCAGCAAACGGGATGATCGGAATTCCAAGCCGTGTTTCAGTGACAAAAAACCGCTGAATTTCGTTCACTTTATTGGCATATAAACCGGCATCTGTGGTTCCGCCATATGTGAGCATCTGTCCGGCGGCATCATTTGTTTCTCCCCTGGCATCCACTTCGAGGCCGAAAATTCCGTTTTTTAACTTCTCTTTGCCGATGCTCAGGTCGCCCGGAATCATGAATAGCTGCCAGAATTTCTCATCAGGAGTCATCCTGCCCAGCAGGTCTTTAGTCCTCATTTCTATACCGAGCGACGGGTCCTGATAGGGAAACCTGGTTTGCGAATTGCATGTCAGAGAAATAGCTGACAGCAAAACGATGATGAACAGGTAAGCGGCGGCCGGGAATGATTTCATGCTGGTAAAATTGATAGTTTGTAAAAATATTAATAAAGTTCTTAATAATGCCGAATTCGTAATGGTTGTATCGCGGCAATGCATAAAAAAAGACCTGCCATCGCTGGCAGGCCTTTCAAAAATTAACCGGAAAAGATTAATTTTAATACATTCCACCCATGCCGCCCATTCCGGGATTAGGCATCGGGGCTTCTTTTTCATCTTTAATTTCGGCCAGCACACACTCGGTTGTGAGCAGCATTCCGGCAATTGAAGCGGCATTTTCGAGGGCGACTCGGGCAACCTTGGTCGGGTCGATAACACCTGCTTTATAAAGATTTTCATAAGTTTCGGTGCGGGCATTAAAACCGAAGTCATCTTTGCCTTCCTTAACCTTCTGAACGATGATTGAACCTTCGAGGCCGGCATTGGCAACAATCTGGCGCAGTGGTTCTTCCAGAGCGCGACGAACGATGTTTATGCCAATTTCTTCGTCTTCGTTGTCAGCTTTCAGGCTGTCGAGCGACTCGATAGCGCGCAGGTAAGCAACACCACCGCCGGGGATAATACCTTCTTCATTGGCAGCTCGGGTTGCGTGAAGAGCATCGTCAAAACGGTCTTTCTTCTCTTTCATTTCAATCTCGCTGGCAGCGCCGACCTGGATAACGGCAACACCACCGGCCAGTTTGGCAAGACGTTCCTGCAGTTTTTCACGGTCGTAATCCGAGGTGGTGGTTTCGATCTGAGCTTTGATCTGGTTAATGCGTGCCTGAATGTCTTCGTGGCTTCCCTTACCGCTTACAATCGTAGTATTGTCCTTGTCGATGCTCACTTTTTCAGCCTGTCCGAGATACGAAAGGTCAGCATCTTCGAGGCGGTAACCCTGTTCTTCGCTAATCACGGTACCACCGGTAAGAATGGCGATATCCTGAAGCATTTCCTTGCGGCGATCGCCAAAACCGGGAGCTTTAACGGCAACGATCTTGAGTGAGCCACGTATCTTGTTGACAACCAGTGTTGCGAGCGCTTCGCCGTCAACATCTTCAGCAATGATGAGCAGTGCTTTGCCGGTCTGAACTACCTTTTCAAGAATCGGCAGCAGGTCTTTCATACCGCTGATCTTCTTGTCATGGATAAGAATGAAGGGGCTTTCGTAAGCAGCTTCCATCTTTTCAGCATCGGTAACGAAGTAAGGTGAAATGTAACCACGGTCGAACTGCATACCTTCGACAACTTTAACGGTGGTTTCAATACCTTTTGCTTCTTCGATGGTGATAACACCTTCTTTCTTCACTTTACCCATTGCTTCGGCAATGAGTTTACCAATGGTTGAATCATTGTTGGCCGAAACGGTAGCTACCTGTTCGATTTTTTCGAGGCTGTCGCCAACTTCTTTTGAACTTTTTTTAAGGTTGGCAACAACAGCGGCAACGGCTTTGTCAATACCGCGTTTCAGGTCCATGGGGTTGGCGCCGGCGGTTACGTTTTTGAGGCCTGTGGTGATGATAGCCTGGGCAAGAACGGTAGCAGTAGTGGTACCATCGCCGGCAACATCTGAAGTTTTTGAAGCTACTTCCTTCACCATCTGGGCGCCCATGTTCTCGATTGAATCTTTCAATTCGATTTCTTTGGCCACGGTAACGCCGTCTTTGGTCACTGCGGGAGCGCCATAGGTTTTTTCGATGATCACATTGCGTCCTTTGGGGCCAAGGGTAACCTTCACGGCATTGGATAGAGCGTCAACTCCTTTTTTCAGCCTTTCACGGGCTTCGATATCAAATACTATTTCTTTTGCTGCTTTCATATGTCAGAGCTGTTTTTTTGTTGATTAAATAATTGCCAGAATGTCCGATTCGCGCATGATAAGATAATCCTTACCATCGACATTGATTTCGGTTCCTGAGTATTTTCCATAGAGTACAAGGTCGCCTTCCTTAACGGTTAAGGGCTCATCCTTTTTCCCGGTGCCAACAGCTACAACTGTTCCACGCTGGGGTTTTTCTTTTGCAGTATCGGGGATAATGATTCCGCCGGCAGTTTTTTGTTCGGCTGCAGCCGGTTCTACTAAAACGCGGTCTGCCAAAGGCTTAACTTTTAACTGTGCCATACGATTAATTGGTTTTTATGTTAATGATTAATGATAGATTAACGAATGTGGTCTTCCTTTGTCACAATTCGTGCCAAAAAGCAGAATTCAGGTGAAAAGGGACAATTTTGCATATTCTTGTTTACCGTTTCCAGTTCATTCATCATCCCTCTGAAATACTTATAGCTCATCACTTTGAATATCAATATTTTGAGTGAATTTCTGATAAGCCGGCTAATTATAGAAAAGGCAAAAAAAATGTCAGAATGATGTGACATTCTGACATTACAAGTATGTTAAAGATGAAGTCTGACTACTTATCCTTATCGGAAGGGCCTGGCTGGTAATCCTGCACCGGCTGGGCATTTTCATCAACCTTGCTCTGGATTTCACTTTGTTGAACATTCTGAGTATTCCTGTTGCGCGGGATTACAAAAATTGAGAGCAGGCTGAGTGCAAGCAGGATAATTGCAAGAGTCCAGGTTGTTTTTTCAAGGAAGTCGGCAGTTTTACGAACTCCCATAAACTGGTTGGAAGACGAAAAATTGCTGGCAAGCCCGCCACCTTTTGAATTCTGAACAAGCACAACAAGCGTCAGAAGAACACAAGCTATCAGAATCAGGACCGAAATAAGGATGTAAGCGGTCATAGGTAATATTGTTAAGTTATTGTAATTGTTTTACTTAGATTTATTTTTTAATTCTTCGATGCGGGCTGCAAAGTAACTACTTTTTTCGGGAATTAACAACATAAGTTTTTCATAAATCTTTATAGCCTTTGCATATAATGCCTGCTGTTCATATATCCGGGCCAACGTTTCACTCACAAGGTCTTCCGGTTCTGTCAGACTTTGCCGTGCTTTATCCTCCGGACTGAAAAACTCGCGTTTTGGAGCAGAGATGCGGGGTTCATCCGTAATAAACTTATCAATGAGTTCCTGTTTCGAAAGGGCATTCTCTTTTTGTTCCTCTTCTGCAGATTCATTTACTCCCTTCTTTTCGCTTCGCTGTGCTTCTATCTCCGAAAGGCTGCCTCGAATCAGCCCTATTAAAGGACTCACTGTGGTTTCTTCCTGATTATCATGAACAAGGGTTTGCTCTTCCTCTTCTGGCAAATCGTTTTTTGCTTCAACAATCATATCTTCAGCAAGACTGATATCCTGCATTGCCACTTGTGTTGATGATGCTTCTGCCAGGTTGCCTTCGATAAGTTCTTTAAGCCTGCTGCGATCGCCGGCATAAGCGGCAGCCATTCGCAATGCGGGAGTGAACTTTTCTTCACCAGGCTGCTGCAAACTCCTGGCATACAGAAGGTAAGAGGTTGAAAAATAAGGGAACTCAAGCGTGAGTTGTTTCAGCAATTCAGAATCATCAGCCGAAATCAGCGAAACGTTTTCAAGTAGCCTTTCAAATTCCCTGCGCTGAATCATAGCGAAATATTACCAGTTTACAACTGCTTTGTTGAACACATCCTGGGCCAGGGCATCGGTAATGGTTCCGATAAGTCCTTCTTCCACTTCCGAGAGCCGTTTCGACGCATCAAAATCCTCATACCGGCTGAAAGAGGTTTCAAAATTCTGCTTTTCGTCTTTCTTATTGGTAAAACGGACGCTGATCGTAATTTTTAACCGTTGCAATGCGGCCTGCTGATCGCCCTGGATGGCGACCGGTTCAGAGCCATAACCGGTAATTTCGCCCTCGATATTCAGGTCGCCGCCACTGTTCACCAGTTTCAGATTGGTTTGATTGGTGAATTTATCACGCAAAGTTTCTGTGAAAGTATTGCTCAATGTCGGCTGAACCAGAAGGGCATTGTTCGGGAAATACTTTATTGAAATCGTTTTGACATCGGGTGAAATGGAGGCTCCGGTAAATGAGTATATGCCGCAACCTGACCATCCTAAAAAACCGGCGATCAGAATTGCTGGAATTAGAAAACGGAAACCTTTATTTTGGGAAGACCTCATTTGCGAAAACCGGATTTTATGCATTGATACCATATTCCTTAATCTTGCGGTATAAAGTTCTTTCTGAGATTCCCAATTCTTTGGCGGCATTGCGCCTGCGTCCTGAATGTTTATCCAAAGCACGGCGAATGAGATCTCTTTCCTTTTCCTCAATTGACAATGATTCGTCAACTACTTCGCTGTGTGAGAACAACTCGTCATCATCAACCGGGTGCTGAACAACATATGGCTGAGGATTGTGAACAGGCCTTTCGGATGCTTCAAAATCATGCTGCTCATTACCGGCAGCAGCCATTGAGTTGAGGTGAGCCGAAAAACTGTCGTGAACCACGGTTTCGCCGACTAGTTTTTTTAATTCATTGATATCGCGGCGCATATCAAACAGCACCTTATAAAGCAATTCTCTTTCCGAAAATTCTCCTCCCGGTTTTGCCCCGGTATAAAGAATCGGCAACTCACGGTTGGTTGTGTCAGGAAGGTACTTTTGAAGCACAGATGCCGAAATTGTCCTTACATGCTCAATAATGCTGATCTGCTCGGTAAGGTTGCGAAGCTGCCTGATATTTCCAGGCCACCTGAAATTGAGCATAAGGTGTTTGGCGTCATCTTCCAGCTCAAGGGGTGGCATGCGGTACTTCTCAGCAAAGTCAACAGCAAACTTCCTGAAAAGCAGCAGTATATCTTCTTTACGCTCGCGAAGCGGCGGAATCGAGACAGGAACAGTGTTAAGCCTGTAATAAAGATCCTGCCGAAATTTTCCTTCGTTGATGGCAGCCTGAATATCAACATTTGTGGCGGCTACTACACGGACATCCGTTTTCTGGACTTTGGAAGAACCCACGCGCATAAATTCTCCGGCTTCGAGCACTCTGAGCAGCCTTACCTGAGTTGAAAGAGGCAGTTCGGCAACTTCATCAAGGAATATTGTGCCGCCGTTCACTACCTCAAAATATCCTTTGCGGGCTTCGTGCGCGCCGGTAAAAGAACCTTTTTCGTGTCCGAAAAGCTCGGAATCGATGGTTCCTTCAGGAATTGCGCCGCAGTTAACCGCGATATAAGGGCCGTGTTTACGGGCGCTGAGCTGGTGGATAATTTGCGGAAAAGCCTCTTTACCAACCCCGCTTTCACCGGTGATTAAAACAGTAATATCAGTAGGTGCCACCTGACGTGCAATATCAATTGCCCTGTCGAGGCCGGCTGAATTGCCAATAATACCAAACCGCTGCTTGATTGAAATCAGATCTATCATTACTTATTCTCTCTTGATAATAATGCAAAATTAACGTTAATATTGTTAGCGATGTTTAGCATTTAACGATTTTTGGCAGACAAACTGACAAATTGGCAAAAAGAAAATTCCCGGAAACCACTTCAGAAAGACAGATCCCGGGAAGTAAATAAAATATCGCTTGTTAACTCTTATTGCTGAAAATGAGCAAATTAACAGGTCACCCTTTTCGTTTTTCTTTTTTCACCTCTTTTTTGATACGCTGAATGTGGCCTCTGCCCAGGGCTTTCACCTCGCAACCCAGCTCAAAGTAGCGTTTAATGTCTTCATCACTTAACATTCCGAAACAATCGATGACCGCAACCGGCTGTCCGGCCCATTTCACAACATCGTCGGGTTTAAGGCTCTTGTATTCCGAATGAGGAACTGCAAGTATCAGTGCCTCAGCACCTTTCAATGCTTCAGGCAGGTCTTTCACAACCCTGGATTCAGTAAGATGTTCCTGATTCCTGAAAAAGCGTTTCCATGAATGGCCGGGTGCCGGATAATCGTCCTGGCTTTCAAGCTCATACCAATGATCTACATAAGGATCATGAATACGCATTTCAGCGCCCATTTCGGTGAGTTTGCGAACGATCAGTTCACTTCCGCTGTAACGTGTATCGCCAACATCCTGGCGGTAACTGGCGCCGCAAAGCAGTACGTCGGCGCCGGCGATATAGCGTGCCATATTGCGAAGGGCATCGCGCGTGAGCGACGCCACATGCAAGGCCCTTGTATCGTTGATATCAATGGCCGTGGGAGTTATTTTAAATATATCGTCACCATCGTCGAAACCCAGGATATGTCTATAGGCCCAATAGCCAAGCCCTCCGTCTTTCGGCAGGCAGTAACCGCCAATACCGGGCCCGGGGAAAATGATGTTGCTATGCGTCGGGCGCATTTTGATGGCCTTTATCACCTTTACCAGGTCAACCCCGTTGCGCTCGGCAAATAGGCTCCATTCGTTGAGATAGGCGAGAATTGTTGCCCGGTATGAGTTTTCGACAATTTTAGTGGTTTCCGATTCAATCGGACGGTCCATCACGGTAAGCGGGAAAGCTTTGGTATTGAGCACTTCATGAAGGAACTTTTCGACCCTTTGACGTGCCCCGGCATCGCAACCGGCGCAAACACGCCAGAAATCACGGATACTGGAAACATATTCGCGACCCGGCATTACACGCTCGAAACTATGTGCTAACAGCGGGACGGAGTTTATTCCACGTTTGGCAAAAGCTTTTTTCAGAATAGGCCAGGCGACAAATTCAGTAGTGCCGGGAGCAACCGTAGTTTCGATGAGTGTGAGGCAATGCGGCTGTATTTTCTGCCCTATGGTTTTCAATGTGGCTTCGAGAGCGGCCATATCGGCTTCGCCTGTTTTCATGTTGCCGAGTTCACGCTTGCTGAAATCGCACTGAACATCAACCACCACAACATCAGCCAGTTCAAGGCAATCACTGTTGTATGTGGCAATGAGCGTCTTACGATCGTTTACACAACGGGAGATAATCTGGTCAACCTCAGGATCTTCAGCTTTTACCGGTGATTCACCACGGTTGAGCATAGGTATTTTCCAGTAACTGCGCGCGCTTGGCCTCTGGCAACCAATAACGAATTTTGTGGGATTACCCGCATCATCAACTGTATCGGCAATGATGGCTGCCATCACAGCACCCACAAAGCCAACACCCATCACAACAACAATTTCCTTTCCTTCAATCCGGGCAGATTGCGTCAGTTGTTTAAGTATTTCAAATTCAGCAGAATAATCTTCCCTGAGCGGAAGCGGGAATTTTTCACCCGACGGGCTTATTGAATAAGTAATTTGTGATTGCATAATATAATCTCTCTAAAGGGTTAATAATCTGGCTATTTCCTGATGATTGCACCGAGTTCCCTTGTAAATACACCGGCAAGCTTGTCCATCAGTCTTTCTATTTCATTGTCGGTTAAAGTCTTGGTTTCGTCGAGCAGCGTAAAACTAACCGCATACGATTTTTTGTCCGCACCAATCTTTTCCCCTTCAAATACATCAAACAGATTAACGCTTTTGAGTATAGAACCTGCTGATTTATAAGCCAATGCCTCAATATCGGCGAACTTTATTTTTTTATCAAGCAACAAGGCCAAATCGCGGCGGACTTCCGGAAAACGAGGGATATCCTGCTGCTGTTTCGTCCCGGGGCTAATCATTTTTAACAGCATTTGCCAGTTAATTTCGGCAAAATAGACATCCTGTTTAATATCAAATGACCTGGTAACCGAAGGTTGCAGCTTGCCCATTACCAGGACCTGCCGGTTATTTAACGAAAGTGATTCTCCTTCAACAAACAATCGGTTATCTGCGCTTTCGGTTTTCCATTGCCAGTAAGTTACTCCGGTTTTTCGCAGGAGCAGGAAAACAAAGGCTTTCAGCAGGTGATAATCGGCTTTCTGCGAAGTATTATACCAACTTTCAGTCAGACGCTTTCCGGTGATCAGGATTGACAAATGTTTGCTTTCTGGGAATCTCTTGGTTACTTCAGCATCTCCCGGCTCAGTACCATTGGAGTAATAAACATTACCAAATTCATAGAATTTAAGGTCAGTCTGTCGTCGGTTCAGATTGTATGCAACCGACTCCAGTCCGCCAAAGAGTAATGTTTGCCGCATCACTTCCAGCTCACGGCTCAGAGGGTTGAGGATTTTAACGCACCTGTCAGCCGTGAAAATTTCTGATTTTTCGTAATATGCACTGCTTGTGAGCGAATTGGTCATGATTTCACTGAAGCCATTGGCTGAAAGCAGCCCCGCTATATTATTCATGATCAGCTCAGGGTCAGGCTTTGGATTGTATGAGAGCGATGCATGGACCGATTCATTGTACTCAACATTATTATATCCATAGATGCGAAGGACTTCTTCCACGATATCCGCTTCGCGCTCAACGTCCACTTTAAAAGGCGGAACCGATAATGTTAACTGGTCATCTGATTCGTTGATCACCTCAATCTCCAGTGATTCAAGGATATTCCTGATCGTTTCCTTCCCGATGTTTTTTCCGATCAATCTTTCGATACCCGTCACCGAAACATCCAGCATCCTGTTTTTAACCGGATTTGGATAAACATCGACTACCTCCGATGAAATACTGCCGCCGGCAACTTCCCTGATGAGCATGGCAGCCCGTTTAAGAGCATAGATGGTCATGTTGGGATCGGCACCGCGCTCAAAGCGGAACGAAGCATCGGTTTTAAGACCGTGCAGGCTCGATGTTTTCCTGATATGGCCGGGGTCGAAATAAGCGCTCTCGAGGAAGATGGAAGTTGTTTCGTCAGTAACACCTGACTTTAGTCCGCCAAAAACGCCACCGATACACATGGCTTCAGCAGTATTACATATCATCAGGTCGTCTGCGCCTAATGCCCTTTCGGTTTCGTCGAGCGTAACGAATTTAGTACCTGCAGGCTGCTTTTTTACCACGATTTTATTGCCCGTAACCTTCTCAGCATCAAATGCATGAAGCGGTTGCCCGGTTTCCATCAATACATAGTTGGTAACATCCACAATGTTATTGATAGGACGAAGTCCGATGGCTTTGAGGCGATCCTTTAGCCATTGAGGTGACTCTTTTACAGTTAGCCCTTTGAGTGTCACTCCCGAATAGCGAAAACATGCTTCAGGATTTTCAATTACTACGCCAATTGGCAGGTCGTGATTATCGACTTTGAATTTTTCAACGGATGGTTTAACAAACGATGCAGCAGGATGGTTTTTCTCCCTGTTATTAATGGCTGCTGCAAGATCGCGGGCAACTCCAAAATGCGAAGCTGCATCACTTCTGTTCGGGGTAATGGCAACTTCAAGAACCGTATCATGATAAACCCCGAAATATTCAGCAGCTGGTGTTCCGGGTACAGCTGTTTGATCAAGCACCATGATGCCTGCATGCGAATCACCCAATCCAAGTTCGTCTTCGGCACATATCATTCCTTCACTTGGCTCTCCGCGAAGTTTGGCAGCCTTTATTACGAATGATTCTTCACCGCTGTAAATCACTGTTCCAACCGTTGCCACAGGTACTTTCTGGCCGGCAGCCACATTGGGTGCACCACATACTATATCAAGTATTTTATCGCCACCAACATCAACCTTGCAGCAGGTAAGTTTATCAGCATTCGGGTGTTTGCCCGTTTCGAGCACTTTACCGATTACTACACCTTTGAGGCTGCCTTTCACCGATTCATATTCCTCGATGGCTTCCACCTCGAGGCCGCAATCTGTGAGTATTCTGGCTATTTCTAAAGGCTCCAGATCAGTTTTTACGTATTCATTGAGCCATTTACACGATATTTTCATCTCCGCACTGTATTGTATTGACTTGCAAAAGTAGGTGAGTTTGAGGAGATATGGAAATTACAGCGCTGACAAAGGTTAACGGTTAATGGTTAATGGAAAATGGTTAATGGAAAATGGTTAATGGTTAATAGTAACATTAATAGCTAATAGCAAAATTTAAATGGTTAATGGTTGGATGCAAATGGTTAATGAAAAATGGTTAATGCCTGCCTGCCTGGCGCAAACCTGCAGGTGACAGGCAGGGGTAATGGTTAATGGAAAATGGCAAATAGTAAAAAGCAATAGCTAATAGCTAATAGCTAATGGCTAATGGCTAATAGCTAATGGCTATAAGCAAAAAGCTAATGGCTAATGGCAGAAAGAGGCCGATCAATCAATACCCAACTTCAGGGTGAGGGCTTTAACAGGAAAGCGAACAATTTGCTGAAAAAATATTGTAGATTCCGAGCTAGCTGATCAGTGACCAGTCGGAGGTTTTTCTTCCGAGGTATTTTAATTGTTCGGCAAGCGGACGGTTTTTCTCCATTTCGAGCAGAGGATCTTCCTCTAATAGCTTGATCACCAGGTTTCTGGCATATCTTAACAATCCTTCGTCGCGTATAATATCTGCCAGTTTAAGGTCGAGAACGCCACTTTGGCGGGTTCCTTCGAGGTCGCCGGGGCCGCGAAGTTTCAGATCAACATTTGCTATTTCAAAACCATCGGTTGTACGCACCATTGTATCTACCCTTGTCCGGGCATCCTGCCCTAAGTTGTAACCTGTCATAAGTATGCAATGCGACTGGTCGGCACCCCGCCCTACCCGGCCGCGCAACTGGTGCAATTGCGACAAGCCAAACCTTTCGGCGCTTTCTATCACCATTACCGAAGCATTGGGAACATCAACCCCTACTTCAATCACTGTAGTTGCCACCAGTATATTCGTCTCTCCTTTTGTAAAACGTTGCATTTCTGCATCTTTCTCATCGGATTTCATACGGCCATGCACTATGCTTACCTTAAATTTTGGTTGTGGGAAAGCCTCTGCAATATGCTGGTACCCTTCTTCAAGATTTTTCATGTCGATGGTTTCCGACTCCTGAATTAAAGGGTAAACCACATAAATCTGCCGGCCGGCCTGTATCTGCTGAAGCATGAAATTATAAACCTTCTCACGGCCCGATTCATAAAAATGGTAGGTCTTGATAGGTTTGCGGCCAGGAGGTAATTCGTCGATCACCGAAAAGTCCAGGTCACCATAAAGTGTCATGGCAAGAGTCCTTGGTATCGGCGTGGCCGTCATCACCAGAATATGAGGCGGATCGGAGCTTTTGCTCCAGAGTTTTGCACGCTGGGCAACACCAAACCTGTGCTGTTCATCAATCACAACCAGTCCTAGATTGCTGAACTGAACCGTATCCTCTATAAGTGCATGAGTTCCAATAAGTAGATGTAATTCACCGCTTTGCAGTAAAGCAAACATATCCTTCCGCTGCTTTTGCTTTGTGCTTCCGGTAAGCAAATCGCAGGTTATTCCGGTACCTTCGAGCAGGCGGCTAATGGTTTTATAATGCTGGTTAGCCAGAATTTCGGTTGGAGCCATCAGGCAAGCCTGAAAACCATTGTCAAGGGCGATGAGCATACTCAGCAATGCAACCACCGTTTTACCTGATCCCACATCACCCTGGAGCAGTCTGTTCATTTGCTTTCCGCTTCCCATATCGGCCCTTATCTCACGAATGACCTTCTTTTGCGCATTCGTCAGAGCAAATGGCAGATATGTCGAGTAAAATGTATTAAACTTTTCACCAACCACTGAAAACCTGTGTCCTCTCACCGAGCGTGACCTGTTGAGTTTAAACCTTAAAAGCCGCAGCTGAATAAAAAACAACTCCTCAAATTTGATGCGTGCTTCGGCTTTCGCCAGTATTTCATTGTCCGACGGGAAATGTATATTAGCCAACGCTTCATCGCGGGAAATCAGCCTGAGTTCACTCAAAATTTCCGGTGTGAGGGTTTCAGGTATCATACCATGAACCTGCATCACCAGCGTTTTAGCCAGCTTGGCAATGGTGCGGCCTGTCAGGCCGATAAGTTTGGTTTTCTCCGTAGTATTGTAAAGCGGGTGCAGCGGGTCAGCAGGCTGTGCCGAAAACTCTGCTGCTGTTTCTGTTTCAGGATGCGGAATGTTATACCGGCCGTTGAAAAGTGTTGGCTTACCGAAAATGATATATTCAGTCCCTATTGAAAATTTGTCCTTGATCCATTTTATTCCCTGGAAATAAACGAGGTCTATTTCGCCGCTGCCATCTGCCACAGTAACAACATACCGCATAGCAACTCCCTTCCCGACAAGTTGTGTACTTGTCACTTTCCCCCGGATTTGTACCCAGGCAGCATCGCTGTTTATCCCGGCAATTGCATAAAACCTGCTCCTGTCGACATACCGGAATGGATAATACGTGAGCAGGTCATAGAATGTAGCGATACCCAGCTCCCGGCGCAGCACCTCAGCCCGCTTGGGACCAACGCCTTTGAGGTATTCAATGGGTGTATCGAGAATTTCTACAGTCATTTGAATCAGGCTGCTAATTTTCAACTGGAATCAACAAAGTTAACAAAACAAAAACAGCCCTCCAAAGGGAGAGCTGTTGTAATTTCAAAGCACCAGGAATTATTTAGTACTCCCAGAGTTGCTGTTCAAAATCGAAAAGGCTTTCCTTGATGCGCTCCGACTCGAGCATAGCATCAATGCCCGTGGCATATTCCGAGATTTTACGGTCGTACACGTTCTCTTCCTTGTAAATATAGGAATTGAACATGCGTTTCCAGAAAAGGTCATCGTAAGTCATGCGGGCTGCATTATTGAAGCGGTTGAATACTTCAGCACGTGCAAACACCGGCCTTGCTTCAGGGAAATAAATCCAGAACAATGGCTCGAAAGCACGGAAGTTACCGTTTTCATCATAATTGTCGCGAACAGGGCAAATACCAAGAATACGGACTTCGAACATTGAACGCTGTTTATCGAAATACCAGTCTTCCTTGATCCTGAAACGTTTAACATCCAGCGGAGAAAATTTTTCAGACATCACAGTATCATACCAATCATAAGGCGGGTATGGCCGCTGCATAGGCACTGTATCGCTTCGTTCAAGGCGCATCATAAGTTCCTTGTAAGTGAGCGGAACGATGAACTCATCAGTTGGTGAAGCAGCGTCGTAAGCAGTGATGCTACCTTCCTTGAGGGCATCCATGATAACCGTCATGAAATTTTTCCAGTTATTATGGGGAGTTTCAGGATAGTAGAATGTCTGGTTTATTTTTTCACGAACGTCAATCATGCGCCAGATTCGTTTTTTCCAGACAAAATCGGCATACCTTACCCATGGATAAGGGATTGGGTTCTTTTCCAGCCTGTCACCTTCATCAACAACGCCGTCGCGCGGAGGCGTATTGAGGAGTTGTTGCGCTGAGGCACCTGTTGCTATGAACAGCACCAGCAATGCCAATATTAACAGTGATTTCTTCATTGCAGCGATGTCAAAATATGGTTATTGAATCGTGAGCACAATTGAGTTTAGTTTGCGGGTGCCGTCAGGGCCTTTGGCGTAAATATCCTCAAACCAGATCTTTTCACCCTTTTTACAGCCACGGATAAACTCTTTCATTTCTTCCGAAAGCCTGTTGCCACGTCCGGGACGCGACCAGAAATCGCCGCGCCGTACTCCGGAACATGTGAAACCGGTAACTTCAAAAGTAAGGTCAAAGTCAAAGTCAGCCGGCATACGCGGTATGATAGCAGAAGCTATGATCATCTGGGATGAAACGCTACCTCCGTCTGTGTTGGCTATATACGCTTTGGGGTCAGGAACACGCTTAACCCTGAACTCCGTTGAGCCCAGCGATTTGGCACGGTCACCGATTTTGGCTGATACTGTAACAACAGCTTTGCCGGTTTCGTTTACCCTAACATTCCAGGCTTTTCCTGTTCTTGAAATGCTACCATTAGTTATCGAGGCCTGAACCTGTGCATCAGAAACACCGCCTGCCGAAATGGACACAGGGTTATCAACACCAATGTAGAAAACATTCATCTTGGTAGGTGAAACAGTGAGTGTTGGAGGCGCTACAATATAATCAACTGCAACGGGGTAACTCTTGGTCTCGCCGGTCGGTGATACAACATTTACGCTTCCTTTCAATGAGACAGGTCCCGGAGTAGTAGCAGGGATTGTTATTTTTGCTACACCTGCACTCGATGCAACGCCACGGCCACCAAGATTAGCAGTGAATGTTTGCTTTGTATCATAGGCAGTTACAAAAATCTCAGCTTCATAATTTTCACCAAGAAAAACGTATTGACTTTTTGGCACAACTGCTGCGCCAACTTCATCAAATTTATAATCCTCAGCAGTAATTTCTGACATCAGGTGAGAAACAACATCCTGTTCGGCATTTTGAATCTCAGCTATGATCTTGTTTAGAATTGTAACGTCGGCAGCCAGAATGGTATGATAGAAGTTGTACATTTCCCAGTTTTGCTTGGCTCCGCTGGCATCATAATAAGGGCCGTCAGTATCCAGACCCAGTTTGATAAGGTTACGTTTCTTGGGATCGATAAGTTGGAGGAGACCCTGTTTGTACTTTATGATCTTGTCTTTTAATTCACGACTGCGACCGGCAGAGCCATCCTGTGAATTGCCGATAAAGAATGTTGTTGTGCGGTCGTATTTATCCTTGGATGCCAGCTGGCGAAGAGGAATTGAACGGGCTTCATCGAGTGATATCCTGTCAGAAAAAGCTATAGCCTCAAATTTAGTTTTTTCAACATAATCTTTCATTTCCTGCGAGATCTTCTTTGCCTGTTGTGCCTTATCATAGAAAGGTCCAACTTTGGCAGGATTTTGCTGATTTTGCTGTTCAAACTGACGATACAGGTTTTCTGTCTTTGCACGGAAAACACGGTTGGTTGTTTCCATACTTTCGTTCACCACGAGAAAGGCATTCAAAATCTCTACTGATACATTTAATGCCAGCAGGGCTGTCAACACCAAGTACATCATCGCGATCATCTTTTGCCTGGGTGTCTCTTTATATCCAGCCATAGTGTAAGGTTTTCAGAGTTAAAAAGATATGATGGATTGCGACGTGCACTATTTGTTCATGTTCACATTCATGGCAGCGAGCATGTTGCCGTATACCTGGTTGAGCGCTGTAACCCTCTTTGTGAGAAGGTCGATCTCTTCCTTGTATTTATCCATGTTGCCCGAAGTTTCGTTGATGCTTCCCAGGAACGTACTGAATGAAGAACGCAGTTTATTGCTTGCTTCAAGCTGATCGTTTGAACTCTGAAGCTGCATTTCATACATTGCATTCAGGGCTGAAAGATTATGTGAAATCTTTTGAAGCTGGTCATTGTATGATTTCGAATCAAGCGCAGTGAAATTGAGCGATTCTGCTGATTTTGTGAGCATTTCGGCAGCCTTGGTGTATTTTTCGGCCAAACGGTTTGCTGATTCGGTAGCGATTGACATGGTATTTGAAAACTGCTCGGTAGCGCTCATCTCTTTCTTAATAGAGTTGGAGACTTCGGTGTAAACACCGGCCAGCGTGCCAGCTGATGCTGCGGCTGATTTCACACTGCTCGAGAATTCGCCTACTGTACTGGCGTCCTGGTTTAATATGTCAGCTGTCTTTTTATAGGATGATGACAGTTCACCTGCCGATTTGCTTGCATCTTTAACGGTTTTCACAAATTCATCATTGGCAACGGCAGCGTTTGTCACATCCGACATCTTCGAGACATTTTCGCTCATTTTCCGCATGCCTTCACCCAGGCTTTCAATAAGTTCAGGCCCGATTTTAGCTTTTGAAAGCATATCGTCCAGTTCCTGAGTTGTTGATTTACCGGCATGAACTTTATGTGGAGCTGCAGCCGGAGTACCGGCACCGCCATGGTACATACCTGCAAGTTCAGGGTAAACAAGGCTCCAGTCCGGCTCTACATGAGGCGGTTCAAAGGCGGAAAAGAAAAAGATAAGTGACTCTGTGCACAAACCAATGATAAGCATCTCATTGGCTCCTGAATAGTGATTGATTTTAAAGAGTGCGCCGAGAATAACGATAGCGGCTCCCCAGCCATACACTTTCGACATGAAATTTTTGTATGCTTTACCGCTTACAAAACTTGCTAGACCCATGGTTTTGTTTGTTTATTAGTTGATATTAACGTTTATTACTATATGTTATTTATTGATGAACCTTTTTAAGAAAGGTTATACAATAAATTGCAGGTTATTTTCAGTTAGTTGTAAATACGTGAGGCTCTTGAAGGATTGTCGTCCTTTTGTCTTCCCATGAAGTCCTGTACGCAACGGAAACCAATGTAACATTTCGATGAATCCTGGTATTCATAGGCACGTGATGAAACCTGGATATAATATGAAATGTCTTTCCAGGAGCCACCGCGAACAACTTTGCGTTTCAATGCAGGAGGATCATCTTCCTTACTGTTGTATTGATAAGTGGGATTCATATCCCATGTGAAGTTCGATGAAGATTCGTCCCATGCATCGGAGCACCATTCCGATACATTGCCGGCCATATCATAGAGACCGAAGTCGTTAGCCGGGTAATGAGCCACAATTACTGGGGTAGCACCACCGTCGTCGATATAGTTTCCGCGCAGGGGTTTGAAATTGGCAAGGAAACATCCTTTATCATTCCGTGTATAAGGACCTCCCCATGGATACATGCTGAAAGTATTGCCTCCGCGGGCTGCCCATTCCCATTCGGCTTCGGTAGGAAGCCTGAATTCGCTGGGCGATGCATTGTTTTTCTTGGCCAGGTATGATTCCATGAGGCGTGTACGCCAGATACAGAATGCGCTGGCTTGTTTCCAGTTAACACCTACAACAGGGTAATTGTCATAAACCGGGTGCCAGAAATAGCGCTCAACCATGGGATCATTATAACTGTATGCATAATCGTGAAGCCAGGCGAGTGTATCAGGATATACATTTATAGTTTCCTTGCGGATGTATACCGAACGGTCTTTCATACCCTGGGGGCGGTTGGCAAATCCGGCATTTTTCGAATCGGTTTGGCCGGAATAATCTTTGCGTGAAGCTGCCTTCAGATCAATGTAATAGTATTCATAGAAAAGTTTGCGTGTATCAATTTCCTTTTTGCGGAAATAGCGCTCATGCTCAGGAAGATACATCGACTCTAACTGGTCGCGGTATTCTTCGGCCTGCCAGTCGATTTCGGTTTCCCAGTTAAGGAAAGGCGGATCGTAGGTTTCACCTGTTTTCTTATTTTCAGAAATCAGGAACTCTTCAGCGTTTACATCACCGAGAATACGGCGTGCGATTGAATCACGCACCCAGTAAACGAACTGACGGTATTCATTGTTGGTGATTTCCGTTTCATCCATCCAAAAGGCTTTTACCGTAATAGTTCGTGGTGTATTGAGATGAGCATACGGAACGTCCTGATCTCCGGGGCCCATTGTGTAGGAGCCCATTGGAACATATGTCATTCCGAAAGGATCGGGTTGATAGAACCGTTCCCTGTTTTGCACTCCAATAAGTTCTCCATTGCCGGTGTTACGGCAACTTCCTAAAACTAATGCCACGAGTGAAAATAAAAGCAGTTTTTTCATTGTAGGTTGGTTTTGTTGCGATTCCTTTGCCATCTTGGTCTTAATGCATAGAATTACTCCTATGGGTGGCAAATTATCAAAGATAAGTAAACCTTTTGATAACCAGGCAGAATCGTGCAGTATGCAAATAACGGTTATTACGTTGCTTTAGTATTCAAGTCCCGGATTTTCAAGGCGCAAATGTATAAAATACACTTCAACCATAAAAATTACAGGTATCGGGTATTGCGGTATCCGGTTCTGGCTTTTTCGCGTTCAATTTTAAAAATGTACCGGAGCATTATCTCATGGCTGCCTGTGGCACCTACCCTGCTGGTAGGAATATCATAGGCATAGCCAAATTCAATTTCCTTCATATTCATGCCCACCATGAGGGCTACAGCGTCGGTTAGCCTGTAAGAAACGCCGCCCCACACTTTTTTATTGTATGTAACCAGTCCGTTGAAATCGGCTTGTATGGTACTACCGTCAGATTTTACAAAAACCGATGGCGTTAACGTAAATGCGGGGAAAGCCGGTGATGATATGGTATAACCACCTCCTGCATAATAATGCCTTCTTAATTTGTATGTACCAACGCCGGTGGCACCGCCAAGGTCTTTTTCTGATTCGAGCAGTTGAGTTGACGACAGTGAAATGTAATAATTGGGCTTTTTAAGAAAAACCCCGGCTGACATATCAGTGATGACAACTCCTTTGGAAGATTGCCCACTGAGAATCGGATCGCCATCGTCAATCTGGATGAATTTGCTGAAGTCAAGTGTTTTGTTCAGAAATTGAGCGTTTACACCAATTCCAAGAATACCGTTGCCGATATTAAGGTGATAAGCATAACCCAATTTAACAGCCATATCAGTAAAGAATCCGTATTTATCCTGTACTATATTGAGTCCAATTCCTCCACGAAGGAATTTTATTGGTGCATCAGCTCCAATAAGAAATGTCTGCGGGTTGACTTTATTTCCTTCTTCGTCCTTAAAACCAAGCCATTGCTCACGCAGTATGCCGGTAACGCAGATACCTTCTGACAGGCCATAATGGCCCGGGTTGACAGCAGAATAATTGAACATATTATGTGTGAACTGCGGCTCCTGCTGGGCAAAAACTTTTACCGACAGCATTAGCACTACCGTCATCACAGCAAATGTGTAGCAAATTATTGCAGGTATTTTCTTGGTTGCAGGCACTCTTTATAAAATCGTTGCTAAAGTAGTAATTTTTTTCTTGTCAGGTTACTGTTTAACAAACAAGCAGCTCTGATTTATGCTACTTATTTATTGCTCTTTCTTATTAAAGTAATTTTCTGAACGATAAATTTCTGACTTAAATTGAAACAAGCTGACAAGTAACGGCGGAAACGCTAGGGTATTATATGTTTCAGACAAAAAAAACTTTTTTTTATTTTTTTATTCAGGGGGTGATTACCTTTTGTATATCGATCAATAAATGTATGATGAAAATTTTGATCTTTGCAACAATTCTTGTAAAACAGCAACAACTAACTTAAACTCGTTAACAATGAAGATTAACCGACTGAAAACCTTTGCTTATTTATTTGCAGGATTAACAATTATTACAGCATGTTCAAAATTCGGGAACCAGGAAGCTGCGATCTCCCAACCTGAACAAATTGCGCAACCGGCTGAAAAACCGGGCAAACTTCCTCAGATTGATGAACTTGATATGGCGAAACTCAACCAGTTTGACCCTGCCAAGATCTCTTCTGAAATCATGACAAAGAATAGCGCCGAAGTTTATACAGGTGATAACGGCAGGGCTTTTGCCTTCAACGAAGTTCACGATAATGCTGTTTCCTGCCTTATTTACGGCGGAATTTCTGAAGATAAAAAAACACCTAAATGGTTTAGCCAGAAAATTTTACAATGGGATGCCGGTTCGCATCAATGGAAAACATATTTCGATAGCGGCGTCAAATATAACTCGGTGATTGCTGAAGATCATAAAGTAACTGCCGGTTCGTGGTATTATACCGTGCAATGGGTGTGGGACCCCACTGCCAACGACTGGATAAAATTTGACGCCGATCTTCTGTTTAATGCTACAAATGGTTAGTGGAAGCTTTGGTTAGGCTTGTGTTAATTGAGAGGGAGGGCGCAGTGCTCTCCCTTTTTTATTACCTTTTTTTTCAGGTGTAATTTTGCGAACTTTGCAGCCTCAAACGGAATCTAATTAAAATACAGTAAATCAATTAATTGATCATGGCAATATTCTCTGCTAACGAAAAATTGTTCTCCAGAAAATGGTTTATAAATTACGGGCTGATAGTCTTTGGATCCTTTCTCCTGGCGGCAGGATTTGTTTTTTTCATTTCACCGTACAGGATTGTACCTGGCGGCGTTTATGGGATATCGATTGTGATTCACTATGTAACCAAGGGACTGTTATCGTGGGCGCCTGATGGTTTTCCCATAGGACTGATGGGACTTATCCTGAATATTCCGCTTACTATCCTTGGGATCAAAATTCTTGGACCGCGTTTCGGAGTTAAGACTGTTGTAGGATTCATTCTCTCCTCTGTTTTCATGGATGGAATTACTTATTTCTGGGGTGAAAAACCTTTGGTCGAAGGCGATGCGCTGCTCTCTTCAATTTTCGGCGGCGTACTGATCGGTATTGGGCTGGGACTAATCTTCAAATCAAAAGCAACTTCCGGCGGATCTGATATTATTGCCATGATTATTGCCAAATACACCAACATTCCGCTTGGGCAACTGCTTATCTATGTTGATTCAGTAATCGTTCTGCTTGGCCTGGTTGTATTTGCCGACTGGAAAATTCCATTGTACTCGTGGATTGTAATTTTTGTCACGGGTAAAACCATAGATATAGTACTTCAAGGTATTAGTGTCGATAAAACACTCTTCATTATCTCCGACAAATTCGAAGAAATTCGTGACCGCATCATCAACGACCTTCAGCGTGGCGGAACCTATATTCCGGGCTTTGGCATGTACAACGGGGCACAAAAAACCATTATCTTCACGGTTGTTAACCGTCGTGAGATGGCTATCCTCGAAGAATACATACATCTGATTGATCCGGATGCCTTTGTTACAGTCCTCGAAGCAAATGAAATCCTGGGTGAAGGATTTAAGTCGCTCCGTGAGAAAATTGCAGAGTAATTCCACGCCCTTTTTAGTGTAAACAATTAAAGACCAGGAACAAAATGAAAAATACGGTTTTGCTGCAGCCCGAAAAGATTTTCTCTGCTACATGGTTCAGGTCTTATTCATTCATTACCATTGGTACATTTATCATGGCATGTGGTTATGTGCTGTTTATCAGCCCTGAAAAAATAGTACCGGGTGGCATTTACGGCATCTCTATTATGCTTCACCATCTTCTCGGTTTACCTATCGGGCTCACTGCACTGGCATTCAACATACCCCTGACGATTATCGGTACTAAAATACTGGGGCCGAGATTTGGCGTAAAAACCGTGGTGGCATTTGTACTGACATCAGTTTTCGTGGACCTGTTATCCTATTTTCATGGCAATGAGCCATTGGTTAAAGGCGAAACCCTGGTTTCGGGAATTTTCGGAGGATTGCTGGTAGGAATTGGTGTTGCGCTCACATTCAAGGCCAAAGCCACCAGTGGCGGAACAGATGTGGTAGCCATGATTCTGGCCAAATATACACGCCGCCCCCTGGGACAACTCATGATGATGGTTGACTCCTCCATCGTGCTGCTCAGTTACCTGGCTTTTGGTGACTGGCGTATTCCGCTTTTCAGCTGGATAACGATTTTTGTTATGGGAAGGGTGGTTGATACTGTGATGCACGGGTTTTCGTACGACAAAACACTTTTTATTGTTTCGGACAAATACCATGAAATCCGCGACAGTATTATAACCGATCTGCACCGTGGCGGCACTTTCCTGCATGGTGCAGGAATGTATAACCAGGCCGACAAGCAGATAATATTCACCGTTGTGAACCCCAGGGAACTATCGATGCTCCAGGAATACATTCACCGTATTGATCCTGATGCATTTGTAGCAGTGCTCGATGCTTATGAAATCCTTGGCAAAGGATTTAAATCGCTGTCAGAGAAAGTAGAAGACAGTTAAAACAGGTGCATCATATTACCTGAAAAGCCGCAGAATATCGTTTCCGTTGGCGAAGATGAGCAATCCGAAAAGCAACACCATTCCTACAATCTGAGCATACTCCAGGAATTTATCACTGGGTTTGCGGCCTGTAATAATTTCGACCAGCACAAACAGCACATGTCCGCCATCCAGCGCCGGAATAGGAAGCACGTTGAGGATAGCAAGCATGATTGAAAGGAAAGCAGTAAGTGCCCAAAATGCTTCCCAATCCCAGGTTGAAGGAAATATTTTACCGATTGTAATAAATCCACCGACCGATTCGTAAGCCTTTACATCCTTTGAGAAGATAAGTTTGAGCTGTTTCCAGTAATTATCAATGCCTTTCCAAGTTTTTGTAAAACCTGCCGGTATCGCCTGGATAATATTGTAATGACGTTCGCTGAGCTTGAAATAGTCAGTCAGCTGTTTGGGGGCGATTCCAATTAGTCCTTTTTCAGGAACTTTCACTGCAATCTGCAGCGTATCAGTTCCGCGCACCACCACCACGTTCACCTGCTGGTTCTTGTGCTTCTGAATTTCAGTTCTGAAAATATCAAAGTAAGGCGTGGCCAGTGTATCCAGTTTTATAATCTTATCGCCGACTTTCATTCCTGCATCTTTTCCCGCCGAAGTTTTCGCAAAATCACCTACTTCAAAAGGTATCCTGGGCGCTATAAAATCAGCCGACTGGCTCTTGATCATCTTCGAAAGAAAACCATCAGGAATATTCACATTGAATGGTTTTCCCTCACGCTCTACCTGGATGGTTTTTGCCTTTTCCAGGAGTATGTGCCCGGGTATTTTCGAGAAATCTTCAACTATCTGGTTATCAATGGTTAAAATTTTATCTCCGTTGCGAAGGCCCATTTCGTAGCCGAGCGAGTCAACATAAATGCCGTATTTTACTTCGGTCGTTGGAAGATATTGTTCACCCCAGGCGGCCAGTGTTACGATATAAATTCCAATGGCGAGCACGATATTCATAATAACGCCAGCCAGCATAATAATGAGCCTTTGCCATGCCGGTTTGGCACGGAACTCATACGACTGGGCCGGCTGTTTCATCTGCTCTTTGTCCATTGATTCGTCAATCATTCCCGAAATCTTCACATAGCCGCCCAGGGGAAGCCACCCTACTCCATATTCGGTTTCTCCTTTTTTGAATTTGAAAAGTGAGAACCACGGATCGAAGAAGAGATAAAATTTCTCGACACGCGTTTTGAAGACTTTAGCAGCAATGAAATGCCCCAGCTCGTGAATTATGACTAATATTGAAAGGCTGAGAAGCAGCTGGGCTGTTTTTATGAGAATTACCATTGTTAGAATGAGTTCTTCTATATCTGTTAACTAACTTTTACTATATACTTTATTAATTTCGGGATGCTAGTGAATGCGTGGTATCAATTCCTGTGCCACGCGGCGGGTTTCGGCATCAGTGGCCACAAAATCGTCGTATGACGGTGAAGCCACAAAGCTGATTGCAGCCATGCACCTCTCAACCAGCAAGGGAATCTGCATGAAACTTATTTCATCGCGAAGGAAAGCATTAACTGCCACTTCGTCAGCAGCATTCATAATACAGGCCAGGTTTCCGCCTTTGTTCATGGCTTCGTATGCCAGCGGCAGGCAGCGGAATGTGTCAGTATCAGGCTGTTCGAAAGTGAAAGTCGGATAACCGGCAAAGCTGAAACGCGGAAAATCGCTTTCGAGGCGCGATGGGTAACCAAGGGCATACTGTATCGGCAGTCGCATATCAGGCAGGCCAAGTTGTGCTTTTAAAGAGCCATCGGCAAACTGAACCAGCGAATGTATAATGCTTTGCGGATGCACAATCACATCGATCTGCGAAGGCGACAATCCAAAAAGCCATTTGGCTTCGATAACTTCAAGGCCTTTGTTCATAAGGGTTGCCGAGTCGATGGTAACCTTGCTTCCCATGCTCCAGTTGGGATGCCGCAGAGCATCTTCCTTAGTAACTGTTGCCAGGAAATCAGGTTTCTTTCCCCTGAAAGGCCCGCCTGAGGCTGTGAGTATCACTTTTTCAACCGGGTTATGAAATTCTCCGGCAAGGCACTGAAAAATTGCCGAATGTTCCGAATCAACAGGGAAAATATTCACACCCTTACGGCTGGCAAGGTCCGTTACCAATTCTCCGGCTATAACCAGCGTTTCCTTGTTTGCCAGGGCTATTGTTTTACCTGCATTGATTGCTGTAATTGTGGGTTTAAGTCCCTGGAAACCTACCAATGCAACCAGCACCATATCAATGGTGTCCATTTCGGCAACCTGGCTTATTGCCTGCTGGCCGGCGTAAACTTTAATATCATAGGGATCGAGCGCCTCGAAAACATGCTGATACATCGATTCCATGCCAATGACAACTGCATTGGGTTTAAACTCTATTGCCTGCCTGATAAGGAGTGCCGCGTTGGAATGAGCAGTAAGCACTTCAACATCAAGCTCATGAGGATGGTTGCGGATAACATCCAAAGCCTGGGTGCCTATTGACCCGGTAGATCCGAGTATGGCGACCTGGCGCTTTTTAGAAGGTGTTTGGCTGCTCGACACTTATTTTGATACAATTAATTCTCAGAAGACAATATAATCTGCCGGATTCACGGGATTGCCATTGATCCAGAGTTCGAGGTGCAGGTGAGGGCCTGTGCTGAGTTCACCACTCTCACCGATGATGGCAATTGTTTCACCGGCACGTACTACACTCCCCTCTTTCTTTAGCAAAACAGAATTATGCTTATATACCGAAACAATATTGCCGGGATGAGAGATGGCAATTACATTTCCGGTTTCAACCGTCCAACCGGAAAAAACAACTGTTCCTTCCTGCACTGCTTTGATGGGCTCATTGCTGTTTGCTGCTATATCGATGCCAAAATGTTTCAGCAAAGGATTGAATTTGCTTGTAACCACGCCCTTAACGGGACAAAAGAAAGTATAACTCCTTGCTGCCGGTGAACTCTTTTCTGAAGGTGAATCGGAGTAAAAGAGGTTGTATTTACTCTGGTTTTCGTAATCGATACGAAGCAGGGAATCTTCGGGTGATCTCTTATCGAAAATATCGGTATAGCTTTTCTTTGATGAAGTATCAGGAGTAGCATTCTTGAGTATAGCCATGGAATCAGTTCCCAGCACCAGCCTGAGGTTCTGCAGGTACAGCTCGTTGCTGTGCAGGGCACGTTCAATGCTGTCGCTGCGCATTTGCAACTCGTAAATGCGGCGTTGCATAGCCACATCGGTGTATCCGGGAATGTATTCCCTCAGCGGTGTGAAAGCAATTATGTAGGAAGTAATAAATACCAGCAGCATTGAAAGCAATCCCAGTACCACAAACACATTGAGGCGGTTAAGCTTAAATGATAGTTTCTCCTCAAAAGTCTCTTCGTTGAGGATAACCAACCGGTATTTGTCGCGGAGACGGTTCAGCAATAATTGCCAAACTTTCTGGCCTTCTTCTTTAACGCTCATTTATTATAAGGCACTCAGTAATTTTCTGCAAATATCGGAAAAATCAGCCATATGATGTTTGCTGAAATCCCACGCAGAAAATCTGTTTTGCCGATTAGTGCTTTGCGGCTGGTTAACGGCTTGCCGGGTTCTTCAGCACAGAAAGCAGATTTGTTTTAATAATCCCCGCTATATATGCCTGCAGGCAATACTGCCGGTCAGCTGCAAACCATTATTGCTACTTAATTAAAAATAAAATATTTTTGCACTCTGTGAGTTATTATGGTTGTACTGTCAAAAGCAGTATTCATTTAAACAAGTTATCTTGAGATTTAGCCATTTTTCCAGGTTTGTTATTATTACAGTTGTGCTCTCGGGCATGGCAGTGCTGTATTCGTGCAGTACCAAGAAAAACACTTTCACCAGGCGGACATTTCACAACCTCACCACTCATTACAATGTTTACTGGAATGGCAATGAAAGTTTCAAGCAGGGAGTTTCCGACCTGAATGCAGCCATTCGCGACAATTACAACAAAATACTGCCGGTATTCAATTACGGCACTCCCGAAGAAGCCAAGAAAGTATCGACCCGCATGGACAGGGCCATCGAAAAAGCCACCATCGGCATTCGCAGGCATTCCATGGTATTCAAAAGCAAGGAATATAATAAATGGATCGACGACTGTTTCATGCTGATTGGCAAAGCGCAGTTTTACAAGCAGGACTACAACTCTGCCCGCCGGACATTTGAACAGGTGATGACTGAATACGCGGGAAAACCGGTTTATTACGAAGCATTGTTATGGGTTGTGCAGTGTAATCTGCAGCAAAAGAAATTTGAAGAAACCCTAGTCAAACTCGAAGAACTCGACGGCCTTGCGACCAAAGAACCGGTGCCTTTCAGGGTTAAAAAAATGATGCCTTTAATATATGCTGATTATTACCTTAAAATGAATAACTTCGGTGCAGCCAGGAGTGCGCTCCAGCAAGGCATCGAACTGAATACCAGCAGCAAAGTACGTGTAAGGCTTAATTACATACTTGCACAAATCTACCAGCAGGAGAAGAACTACTCAATGGCTACCGAGTATTTCACCAAAGTTATCAAAGGTCCGGCTTCATTTGAAATGGCTTTCAATGCCCGCATCAGCATGGCGAAGTCGTTCGATATCTATGGAGGCAACAAGGCAGGCCTCGAAAAAGAGCTTCGTAAAATGCTGAAAGATGCTAAAAACAAGGATTTCCGCGATCAGATCTATTATGCATTAGCCGAACTTTCGCAACTTGACCATAACGACACACTGACAATGAACTACCTGAAGAAGTCGGTGGCAACCAGCACGCAGAATGATTTCCAGAAGACGACATCAGCACTTCAGCTGGCAGGCATGTACTTTGACAGGCAGGATTATGAAAACGCCCAGCATTATTATGATACCACGCTACAGGTAATACCCAGCGACTATCCGAACTTTGATGCCATAAATACCCGCACACTCACCCTCACCGAACTTGTTCAAAACCTACAGGTTGTAAAATATGAGGATAGCCTTCAGCGGCTTGCCCGGATGCCTGAAGACCAACTGGCTGCTATCATCCAGAAACTCATTGACGAGTATAAAAAAGAAGAACAACGCCTGAAAGAGGAAGCCGAAAGGCAACAAATGGAAATGTCGATGGCTTCGAACATTCCGAACATGCGGAATGAAAACATTCAGAATATAGGTGGTGGCGGCTGGTATTTTAACAATCCTTCGGCTATAAGCTTCGGCTACAGCGAATTCCTTCGTAAATGGGGCCGCCGTAAACTTGAAGACAACTGGCGACTCAGCAATAAACGCCAGGTGGTTACATCAGACGAAACTGAGCTGACAGAGGTTGCACCCACCGATTCAACAAAAGTTTCGGACACTGCCGCCATCAAATTGGAGAAGAAGAGCACCGATCCGAAAGACCCGAAAACATACCTGCAGAAAATTCCGAAAACCCCTGAAGCTATTGCCTTATCTAACAAAAAGATAGAAGAAGCTCTAACCAATCTTGGCTACATTTATAAAGATGGCCTGAAAGACACTGTCAACAGTATAAAGACCTTCGAAAACCTGGTTGAGCGTTTCCCCGACAGTAAAAATGTACTCCGCATTTATTACCAGCTATACCTTACTTACAACAGTATTCCGGATGCCACGAATGCTGAAAAATACAAGAATATCATCCTCAACCTTTTCGCGGACAGCGAATATGCGCTCACACTGAAAGACCCTGAATATTTAACCCAGCTCATTGCCAGGAAGAACAGGGCTTCATCACTTTATGAAGAAACATACCAGGCTTTTGAACGCGGCCAATACCGGATGGTACTGCTGTATTGCGATGAAGCCACCAGCAATTTTAAAGACAAGGACCTTTTGCCGCGGTTTGAATATTTGCGGGCTGTTTCACAGGGCAAAATTATTTCGACAGATACAATGATTGTTTCGCTGAACAAGCTGCTTCAAAAATATCCTTCAAGCCCGGTAGCACCGCTTGTACAGGAAATCCTCCAGAAATACAGCAAGAAAACGTCATCTGCCACCGCCCAGGCAACCAATAATACCCCGGCTTCTCCAAAGCCGCAAGGCACAGCCCCCGGGCAAAACCAGGCTGCCGGGCCCGTACAAACCGAGTTTATCTTTACTTCCGACACCGTTGTGCCAGATATTTACAAATTCAATCCGAAGCAAACGCACTTTTTTATCATGATGGTTGACCAAAACCAGGTGAATGTGAATGCCATGAAGGTGCGAATATCTGATTTTAACCTTAAAAATTTCCCGAACGAAAATATAACCGTCAACGCCATCGTACTTGATAACGGCTGGCAGATGATCACGGTGAGCAGTTTCGGCAACTCCGAAAAGGCTATGGGATATTATAATTCGATCATGCAGAGCGAATATGTGCTTTCACAGCTTAAAAGCGGCGCATTCAGGAGTTTCGTGATCTCAATGGAGAATTATCCTGTATTTTATCGCGAGAAAAAGTACCAGGGATACATCAACTTCTTCAACAAGTTCTACAAAAATCAATAACAACAAGTTGGGTTTTAAACATTAAGAGGCTCAGCCTGGCTGCTGCGTTTAAAATATTATGCCGTGTGTTTGGAGATGTTGCATTTAAAACTATTTTTGTTCAACTGTAATGTTTTCGATCAATGGCACTCACAAAACCAATTCTTCCCGAAACTCCCTCGGTAAACCTGCTGGGAAGCGGCACCGAAATTACCGGCGATATCCGGTCGCAGGGTGATATCCGTATTGATGGCAGCCTCAATGGCACAATCAACTGCACTGGTAAAGTGGTAATCGGTTCCACAGGACGTGTGGATGGTGAACTGATCTGCCAGAATGCCGACATTTCAGGCGAAGTGAAAGCCCGTATCAAGGTTTCAGAACTACTAAGCCTTAAAGCCACTGCAGTGGTGAGCGGCGATATCATTACGAACAAACTTGCCATTGAACCCGGTGCCGTATTTACCGGAGCCTGCAAAATGGAAGGCCAAACCCTCACAAATGGTAAAACGCCGGCCAATACACAAACCGAACCCGATTGACAATAGTCGGAAACAGTTTGAAGGTTATGCCCGATACTCTAACATTGCCATTCAAATGGGTGTTATTATTGGTGCCGGAGTTTTCGGGGGTGTAAAAATTGATCAATGGCTTGAACTGAAATTTCCTGTTTTTACCCTAATCCTTACCGTATTCGGCTTTTCTACAGCCATTTATATCGCCGTCAAGGATTTCATCCGTAAAAAATGAAAACAACGCTCACCCGCTTCATCCGGAGCCTGGTTATTTTCTCTTCTATCGTTGCACTGGCCGGCATGATGCTGTTTTTCATCATTCCCAAACTATTGTCGCCGGCTATACCATGGCTGCTGTTGCTTTTCTTCGTCATAACTTTTACCGGTTTTTATTTCGGTGAGAAGGCAGGCAAACGAAAATTCTCAACATTTGTAAATTATTACCTGATAATGAGTATGTTAAAAATGTTTTTACTGCTCATTATTGCCGCAATCTATATTTATCTGAAACGCGACGATGCCATACGCTTTGCGTTAGCATTGCTCGTGTTGTTCTTCAGCTACCTGGTTTTCGAAGTCGTTTGGCTGCTAAGAATAAAAAACAACAGTTAGGCTGATTTAAGCTACCTTTACAGGTCTATAAATCACACGCTAATGATTTACATTACCCGACGCGAACGTTTCAATGCAGCCCACCGGCTTTTCAGAAATGATTTCTCTGATGAAAAGAATGCCGAAGTTTTCGGGAAATGCAGCAATCCTTTATGGCACGGGCACAATTATGACCTTTTTGTCACTGTAAAGGGTGAAGTTGATCCAGAAACAGGCTTCCTCATCAACCTCAAGACGCTGAGCACCCTTATCGAAACCCTTGTCATTGATAAACTTGATCACAAAAATGTTAATCTTGAAGTTGCCTTCATGAAAGACAAACTTGCTTCCACCGAGAATCTTGCCATCGGCATCTGGAATGAACTGTCTGAACCGGTAGGAGCACTTGGCGCCGAACTCCATTGCATAAAGCTTTGCGAAACCGAAAATAATTTTGTTGAATATTTCGGAAACTAATCACCCACAAATTGGTTTCAATATAGCCATTCCCCATTCACTATTCCCCATTAACTAATTAACTATTAACCATTAACCAATTAACCCTGCCCGCCACCTGCAAGCCTGCACCAGGCAGGCAAGCATTAACCAATCAACCATTAACCATTAACCAATCAACCATTAACCATTAACCAATTAACCATTAACCATTGACCAAGTCCCATGAGCAGCGAAATAAACAAACCGATGATGGTTGAAAACAATATGGATGACTACCCTGCACAGGATGGTTATGAAAAACGCGACATCTACAATCTCGAAACCATAAAGAACCTGAAAGTACATTATCACGAGATAATCAGGCTTCTGGGTGAAGATCCGTCACGTGAAGGACTATTAAAAACGCCTGAAAGGGTAGCAAAAGCAATACTTTTTATGACCCATGGTTACGATCTGAATCCTGAGGAGATGCTTCGTTCAGCCATGTTTGAGGAAGATTACAAACAGATGGTGATTGTAAAAGACATTGAGATATACTCGATGTGTGAGCACCACATGATCCCGTTTTTCGGAAAGGCCCATGTAGCATATATTCCAAACGGGCATATTGTCGGGTTAAGTAAAATCCCCCGTGTTGTGGATGCATTTGCCCGGCGTTTGCAGGTTCAGGAACGACTCACCACACAAATCAAGGATTGTATCCAGCAAACCCTGAAACCATTGGGAGTGGCTGTTGTTGTTGAGGCGCAGCATATGTGCATGAGCATGAGGGGAATACAGAAGCAAAATTCAGTCACCACTACTTCTGATTTTACAGGAGCATTTCTTATCGATAAGACCCGCGCTGAATTTCTCCACCTGATCGGAAGCAGGCTACACTAAGCTGTTACTTATTGAATTTCAATCTGTTACTTCATAAAAGGCTGTTGATCAGCCTTTTTGTATCTTTGCTGCTCAATTATAAATCAATCTATGAAAGCATACATATTCCCCGGACAAGGCGCCCAGTTTGTCGGGATGGGTAAGGACCTTTATGATAATTACTCCCAGGCAAAAGAGATGTTTGAGAAAGCCAATGAAATTCTCGGTTTTCGCATCACCGACCTGATGTTTGCCGGCACCGACGAAGACCTGCGCCAGACAAAGGTCACACAGCCTGCCATTTTCCTTCATTCGGTGATTCTGGCTACAACTTTACCTGATTTCAAACCTGATATGGTAGCCGGCCACTCGCTGGGAGAATTTTCAGCATTGGTTGCCAACAAAGCACTATCGTTTGAAGACGGATTGCGAATGGTATATGCCCGTGCCATGGCCATGCAGAAAGCCTGCGAAGCCGAGCCAAGCACCATGGCGGCCATTCTCGGACTCGACGACAGCGTGGTTGAAAATACTCTCGCCGGCATTGACGAAATAGTGGTTGCTGCCAATTACAACAGCCCTGGACAACTTGTTATTTCCGGTTCTATTAAAGGTATTGATCTTGCCTGCGAAGCGCTGAAAGCTGCCGGGGCCAAGCGTGCCCTTCCGCTCAAAGTAGGCGGGGCGTTCCATTCACCCCTGATGGAACCGGCACGCATTGAGCTCGCTGCAGCCATCGAAGCCACTGCTTTCGGCAAACCGATTTGCCCTGTTTATCAGAATGTGGATGCAAAACCTTACTCTGAGCCAGCCAAAATCAAAGCCAACCTGGTGTCGCAGCTTACATCGCCGGTACGCTGGACTCAAACGGTAAAAAATATGGTTGCCGACGGAGGCAGACTTTTTGTTGAGGTAGGTCCCGGAACGGTGCTCCAGGGATTGGTGAAGAAGATTGCGCCAGAGGTTGAGGTGGCTTCGGCATAAGCCGGGGCTTCAGGTGCGGTGGCTTCGGCTGCGCTCAGCCACCAGTTATCAATTTCTAC
>Ga0209099_1000754_pt1 | contig 36671 bp, 32 predicted proteins | sample AD_JPNHW2_MetaG_FD_184430 | JGI IMG/M metagenome (GOLD analysis project Ga0209099, IMG submission 184430) | Active sludge microbial communities of municipal wastewater-treating anaerobic digesters from Japan - AD_JPNHW2_MetaG (SPAdes) (version 2) | ecosystem: Engineered > Bioreactor > Anaerobic...
AATACGGATTCATGCCCTTCCATACCCTATTCGTCGTTAACGGACAGGCATCTGCTATACGATGTGGTTTATAATCCCGAAATGACCCTTTTCCTCAGGAACGGACTTCAGCAAGGCGCTTCGGTCAAAAATGGACTTGATATGCTCCGGCGGCAGGCAGAATTATCATGGGAAATATGGAATGAGCATGCCTAAGGAATAAGAAAATTTATACCTATACTCATTCAGCCACGAATTGCACGAAAAAAGCGCAATCAACACGAATGGTGATCAATGACAGGATGATAGCCGCCAATTCGAAAAAAACAATGGATATTTATTGAACTGCTTTTCATGATAGCCGGAAACCCTTGGATCAGAATCAGGATCAGAAGTTCGCACTCTTCCGGCAGCGTCAATATCCGAAGAAAACCTTGCCCCGTGGAAGCCTTCAGCTTTATTCCAAAAATCGTTTTTTGCTTTAATAAATGGACAGAACTGCGTAAGTTTGTTTCCTGAAAATGTAATTATTGATGCGTACACTTTTTCCTTTCGTATGGCTTGCATGCCTGGTTCCTCTCCTGTTCTCCTGCAAACCCCATAAGACTGTCAGACAGGAGGCAAGCGTAGTTGTTAGCATTCTGCCACAGAAATACCTTGTCGACAGGATCTCGGGCGGTAAACTTGAGTGCGGGGTGATGATCCCTCCCGGCGGCAACCATGAAACTTTCGAACCATCGCCCCGTGATATGGAAAAGGTTTCCAAAGCAGGCATTTATTTTACCATCGGGGCGCTTGATTTTGAAAAGGCATGGGTTGAGCGGGTAAAAGCCGTAAATCCGGGACTGGAGATTGTGAATACGGGATCTGGTATCACGATGATCGAAGGGCATTCGCACGAAGGGCATGCATCCTGCGCTGTCGATCCGCATATCTGGTTGTCGCCTGATGCCGTCAGGATACAAGCCCGGTCAATATGCGAAGCGCTTTGCCGGTATGACTCCTCTTCAAAGACGCTGTATGAAAGGAACCTGGATTCCTTCCTGCATGAAGCCGACTCGGCCGATCGTTATATCACCAGTCTCTTTGAGCCTCACCAGGGCAAATCTATCCTGATTTATCATCCTGCCCTGGCTTATTTTGCGCGCGAATACGGCCTGAACCAGTTGAGCATCGAACACGAAGGCAAGGACCCTTCGCCTGTGCATATGCGCGAAATCATCGACCTTGCAGAAGCCAGAAGGATAAGCGTTATTTTTGTTTCCAAGGAATTTGATACCCGTCACGCGGAAACTATCGCAAAACAGATAAACGGACGGCTGGTTACATTTGACCCGATGGCATATAACTGGACAACAAACATCATGCATCTGGCCGACCTTATCGCCCAAAGCATGGCAAATCAGAAACCGGGGGATATTCCGGCTAAAAACCTCAGTTCAAAATCCAGACCATGACAAAACTCATCCAGCTCACCGATGTAAGCGCCGGATACAACGACGAAGTTGTCCTGAGGGATGTGAACCTTGAGATCAACGATCTCGATTTTATTGGCGTGATCGGTCCTAACGGTGGCGGGAAAACCACGCTGATCAAGGTATTGCTTGGCCTGATCAAACCCCTTAAAGGAACGGTGACCCGGTCGGACGAAAGATCCGGCGGTTTTATCGGTTACCTTCCACAAGCATCACAGGTTGATAAAAAGTTCCCGATCACCGTGCTTGACATTGTGCTTTCGGGGCTCATGTCGGCACGCGGAAGGTTTTACCGGTATTCGAAGGATGATAATATCAGGGCTCATCAATTGCTGGCACAGATGGGGATCGGCGGGCTTGCCCACCGGACTTCCCGCGAACTTTCGGGCGGACAGTTGCAACGGGTATTCATTTGCCGTGCCCTGATATCAAATCCCCGTCTGCTGATTCTTGACGAGCCCAATACCTTTGTCGATAACCGTTTTGAGAGCGACCTGTACCAACGCCTTATCGAATTGAACAAGAAAATGGCCATAATGATAGTTACGCACGACGTAGGGACTATCTCTTATTATGTAAAAACAATTGCCTGTGTAAATGTATATCTGCATTACCACCGGTCAAACATCATCACCGAACAGCAGTTAGCCGATTACAACTGTCCGTTGCAGATCATTACCCATGGCGATATACCCCACACTGTCCTGCAGAAGCACGAACATGATCATCAACACAGCTTACCCGACCATGATTGATACCATCCGAGAATTATTTTCCTACGGCTTTTTCAGGAACGCTATGCTGGCGGCTGTGATGTCGTCGGTGGCATGCGGCATCATCGGTTCATATATTGTTTCCCGCCGGATGGTTTTCATCAGCGGCGGTATTACCCATGCTTCGTTCGGGGGCATCGGGATCGGCTATTTCCTGGGCTTGAACCCTATCATCGGGGCGGTGGTCTTCAGCCTGCTTTCGGCGTTCAGCATACGACTGGCTTCCAGACGGACCGAAATCCGCGAAGATTCCGCAATCGGTATTGTATGGTCGCTGGGTATGGCCCTCGGCATCATCTTTATTTTTCTTACTCCCGGTTATGCCCCCAACCTGATGAATTATCTATTCGGAAGCATCCTTACCGTTTCGGTTCCCGATTTATGGCTGATGCTCATCCTTACTTTAATTACGATCTTGTTTTTCGGTTTTTTTTACCACACCATACTTTTCATCTCTTATGATGAAGAATATGCCCGCTCACACAACGCCCCCGTTGAATTGTTCAATTATATCCTGCTGTCGCTGGTGGCGCTCGCCATCGTACTGCACATCCGTGTGGCAGGAATTATCCTCGTTATTTCCTATCTCACCATTCCGCAAACCACTGCCAACATTTTTGTCAGCGACCTGAAACGGATTATGCTACTCTCCATCATCATCAGTTTTGTGGGATCGTTTACCGGGCTTCTGATTTCGTACTACATGAACCTGCCGTCGGGTGCTACCATTATTTCCGTTTTTGTCCTGATTTTTATACTGGCCCGCATAATAAAATCGCTGTCGTTGAAAGCCGGCATCAGGAAAGCCATGAAAGCATAAGCGCCTGACTGCCTCCGTTTCATGGAAAAGTTTTTCAAGGGTCAACCCTGATCCTGCAAACACAAAGTCTTTAAAAATAATTTGCCGAAACTGATGAATTTTTTAATTTTATTGACTTAAAATAAGCATCAGCCCCTGATGCGGTGCCGAACTGATAATCCTGTTAAGCCTTTGCAACTTAAATGATCAAATTATATGACAACACAACCCGAAAACGAACCTATCTGCTGCCCTCCTTTTGAACCGGCGCCATGGGATGATAAAATGATTGAATGGAACAACAAGCTATTCCTGAAATCGCATGTTTGCACCTTCTTTTACATGCCGCTCAATTTCGACAAAGCCATGCGACGGCTCGACAAACTGGTGAAGCAGGAAAGCGCTGCGGTTCAGGATTACCTATGCCTGAGCGACCACACATCGAAGTGGAACATGGATGTTTACCTGGCCGTGGACAAGACCGTTCCCGGAGCCGAGAATGTAACGCTGAGCGGAAAATTTTATTCCAAGGTGTATGAAGGACCTTTCAGCGACACCGGAAAATGGTGCAAGGACTATGAAAGCATCGTCAAATCTAAAGGAATGGCAGTAAAGAAATGGTACATGTGGTACACTACCTGCCCGAAATGCGCCAAAAAGTACGGAAAAAACTATACGGTGATCATGGGACAGGTTGAATAGACTGATATTTCGTTAGCGTATTTGCGTGTATGAAACATTGGGGATTGTAGTCTTCGGCACTATCCATTGGCACAAACTTCGATGCAAAGCAGGTGATTCGAATTTACCAATTAAACTCCAATGTTTTATACACAAAATATGCCTTTCCTGATTGTTTCTATCAATCAAATAATGTTAATTGATTTTCCTTTATTGGTGATATTTCAAGAATGAAATTTCCCCATTCTGAGATATTTATGTTTAAACAATACTTCTCGTTTAAATGGTCTATCTGTTCTTCAATTTCTTTTTGGGGAATAGACCTTGATATACTTAATAAATCTAACCGCATCAAAACGTCTTTAGTAAAAACCCTTTTAGCATCTGAGAACGTAATTGATTTCAAAAACTCTTCTGTCTTGTAGTAATTAAGGAGTAATATTGTATAAACAGCAAACTCAATTTTATCAAATCCAATAAAATAACATGTATCATCAAGCATTACAGGTCTGCCATTTTGCGGTAATACCAATGTGAAATGAAATGTTTTATACAAACCTGAAATTGCGACTTTGTATGGTTTGAAAGAATATTCCCCGATACCAAAAATTGAGAATAAAGGTTTTCCGTTATAAATACTCGATTTTCTTGCTTGAAAAGATGAAATGTTTTTTTTCAGGTATTTATATGTCGCAGGGTATAACCGTTGAATATAGGATGTTTCTTGTCCTACTCTTGTTTGAGTGACAATTGTAAATTTCCTTGTATTTTTAATTACCGTGTTTTTTAGATCAGAACTTTTTAAAAAACCATATACTAGATCTTCTTCGATTGTAATTTCTTCGGAAAGTTTATTAATAAAGTGTCCTCTTATCATTTCCAGTTCCATAACGTTTGCACAATCATGTTTTATCCCTTGTCTCCACTCGAAAGGGCAAACGCCATCTATATTTTTTGTCGCTTTATAATCGTCAATGTTTGAAACAAATTTAGATTTAACCCAGCCGAAGCTCAATTTCTTATTTCTATTATAGAAATCAAACTCAGTACATTCAATACTTGGGTTTGAATTGAGCTGACAAACCAGTAATGAGGCTTCAACAGAAACATTAAATTCGTTTTTACTATCAATGCAATATTTTTCTATCTTACTTACTTTGTACTGTTTTTCTTTTTGGTCAAATAAAATATTTTTAATTACTGAATTTTTAACCAAAAAAGCTAAGTGACCATTATGAGATTGAAAAGCATCAAAAAGCATCAATGTAATATATTCTGCAATATCAAAATTGCCTTTCCCTGTCATTGCATCTAAACCGCTTTGATTTTTAAAATTTGATTTTTGAGGCAAATTTGAAGAATTCAAACTGCCCAATTTTGAATTTGTAACCCAAGGCGGATTCCCAATAATTAATAAGCTTTCTTGTGGGTATTGTTTAGAAATTTTATTGAAATCAAAATCAAAAATACTAGCGTGGATAATATTAATTTCGGGTTTGTTAATATGAGGATTCGAAAGACAAAAATCAATAATGTTAAACTTTGTTTCCCAAACATAGGGTTTGTATATTTCTATTCCAAACAACCTTTTTATAGTTTTAAAACAAGATAACGATGCAACAATAAAATTTCCTTTTCCACAAGTAGGTTCAATTACAATTTCAGGTGAATTATCAATTTCGAATAATTGTTTAGTCACTTTAAATGCCAAATCCCTGTTTGTTTGGAAATCACCATACTCCGCCCGGTCTGGTTCTTCGAATATACTATTAGCGGTATCAGAAACAGATTCTTTCAGCTTCTGAAATTCATCATTATTATCAAAGAAAGTATTGATACCGAAGGTATCAAACATTTTTTGATTCGCTTCTTCAAAGGCTAAATGATTGATTAAAAAGTCTTTAAAAAAAGTACAAACTTGTGATGAGATATTTGCTTCAAATATTCTCATTATTTGGTCACTTTATCAATAACTTTACTTATCCCATCTACTGACTCAGTAAGAGAAACTACCCTTTGGTATTGAAGCCGCCATTGTAATGCGTTTGAAATGGTCAAATATCCTTGAGCTGGAGGTGATTGTAGAATTTGTTTAGCTAACTTATTTAGTGTTATTTCATCGGCAGGAATATTTTTATCATTCAGATACGCAACAATATCTTCTGCATTAGCCTTATCCTTAACCATTTCGCACAAACGATATGTTGTCGTGTAGTCCGCTGTACGCTCTTTTGATATAAATGAGCAACTAACAAAGTCAAGTATAGCGGTTTTGGTTTTTGGTTCATCTATTTTGTCGTAAACAAAAACAAGTAAGTTGTACCCAAGTCCAAAAATCTTTTGTTTAGCATCTTTAAAGGGGCAAGATGATTGAGGTTGTTTTATTGAGGTGACTTTAATGTCCGTCAATATATCGTCCGACGGCAAATCAATTCCGTATGCTGACGAACCTATTGTTGTTTCATATTTTGCATTCAGTTGTTCCTGAAACTTATGCTCAATATGCGTCCCAACAGCTTTTCCGTCAGTTACACCAAAAAGAGATTCATTTTTAATATTTGATTCTGCTATACAAAAGGCTTTGGCTTCTGCTATTAACTTATCAATTGTCAGTTTTTCTTTCATCCCAGTTCCTTGTATTTTAAGCGATAAATTTAATCATTTTTTCCTCTACTTTGGTATGTTGTTGATTTTCTTAGCATGATTCGAAACAATAACATGTATCCAAACCTTGAAGATTCAATCAACGATTTTTGATCAGAACAGAAAATTTCATAACCGTTAATCGGTTTTCTTCTCCACCCAGCGATAATCCTTAAAATGAAGAATACGGGCATCGGTATTTTCATAGCCGTTAGCCGGCAAAGGCTGTTTGAACCTGAAATTGTATTGCAATCCCGGCAGGTTATACTCCGGCAGGAATTTGTTAAAATCCTTGCCATACGCTGACAATGCGCCTAAAAAATAGCGGACAATATCGTAACCGAGAAAAGCATCTTTCTCTATCAGTGGCTGAGCGCCGTACTTTTCGCGAAATGCCGTTTCAAATTGTTTCGTATTCCCGGCGCTGAAATCAACAAATGAAGAAACTACCTGGTGATAATCCATGTTCATCAGGAATTCGGTTTCCATCTCTATGTCCTCCCACCCCGGGATGCCAAAGAGCACTACATTTCCCGATTTTGAATAGGCATTCAGTTTGGAAACAAAAGCCGGAACCACCGACCGGTTTGTTGAGAAGAGAATGACAATATTCATACGCTTGGGATCGATGACTTTACTTACGCCTGAAAAACCGGCATTTTGGTAAATTACCTGCGTCAGCGTCAATCCGGGGGAGTTCAGTTTTTTAACCGAATCGGCAAAAGCAAGCGCCATCACTTTGTTTTCCTTATCGGTATTGCACACCGAAATAATATTGGCGCCCGGGTAATAATTCGTAACGCTCAAAGCAAGGGCATTTGCAATATCCTGGTCGCCGGGATAAACTTTATAGACCCATGGATTTTTCTCGAGGATGGAATTTCTCCTGGAAAGGGGGTTCACAATCGGGATCTGGTGTTGCGAGGCAAAACGCGCTGCTATCGGGAAGCTTTTCACATAAAGAGGCCCTATTATCAGGTCCATCCCGGCCATTTCGCTCCTGCGCAGCGCCTTTTTCACTTTCAGGGTATCTTTCTCGGAATCGGCATCATAAACATGGAAGTTTATCCGGTATCCTTCTTTTTCCAGCGTATCTAGCGCTATCATAGCTCCGGCATAGAACTGAAAGAAATCGAACGTCTTATATTTATTCAGTTCCGGGAGCTTTTCGACCGGCGTCTTAATGATACTGTCGGCCATTTCAAGCCTGAGAGGAAGCAACAAAGCCACCTCAAATACTCTTCCGCTGTTCTTTACAAACGGTTTAGCAGATACGGCATTACTCACAGTTTCCGTTTTCCCTGATTTCTCCTGTCCGGGAAGTACTGTTTTCCCTTTCTGCATGATCCCGGCATTTTCCCTGAGCCTGATCGTCTGGCCTGTTTTCAGCCCGTCTTTCAGCTCCGGATTAAGGCGCAGCAGTTCCTCTTCGGAAATATTATACTGTTTTTCAATACTATAGAGCGTCTGGCCTTGTTTCACCTCTATCAGTCCGTCTCCAGAAACGCCTGGTGCCGGAGGTTCCGGTTCTTTCTTTTTCTCGGCTTCAACCGTCGGTTTAGCCGCCTGTATAACGGGAACTTTCAGAATCATCCCGGTTTTCAGTTCGGTCATCGACGGATTGGCTTTTATCAGGTCGTCAACGGTAACCCCGTATTGTTTTGAAATGCCATACAAAGTCTCTTTTTTGCTCACCTCGTGTTCGATGAATTGCTGTTTTGAGGCCTGAAATTTAACAGTATCCATTACTTTATCGGAGATCTGTTTTTGCTTTTCCGCGGCAGGCTGACCGGAGGTTTCACCATAAGGGATACGCAGTACCATTTCTACCTTAAGCCCCTCTTTTTCCACATCGGGATTCTCGGCTTTGATGACCTCAACATCCACATTATAGGCTTTGGCAATAGCAAACAACGTTTCGCCCTGTTTGACAAAATGGAGGTAATAAGGTTTGCCCTTATATTGCTCAACGACTGTAGACCGTTTGATGGCAGCTTCCTGGGCAAATCCGGCCTGAAACAGGAAACCGGCGATTAACAGGAAGATAAAGAATTTTTTTTGCATGAAGTACTGCTATATATAATCCCACTTGCGCTTGCTATTCCCATTCGATGGTAGCCGGAGGCTTGGAACTGATATCATAAACCACCCTGTTGACACCTTTCACCTTATTGATGATCTCGCTGGATATGGATGCAAGAAATTCATAAGGCAGGTGCGACCAGTCGGCAGTCATGCCATCGGTTGAGCCTACGGCGCGCAATGCGACAACATTTTCATAAGTACGTTCATCACCCATAACGCCGACACTTTGAACAGGAAGCAGTATAGCGCCGGCCTGCCAAACTTTATCGTAAAGGTCGTTTTTTTTGAGTCCTTCGATAAATAAAGCATCGGCTTCCTGAAGTTTCTTCACCTTGTCCGCGGTTACTTCGCCCAGTATCCTGATGCCCAAACCGGGCCCAGGGAATGGATGGCGATGAAGAATATCCGGGTCGATACCCAGCGTATGCCCCACCTTGCGGACTTCATCCTTGAAAAGGCTCCGTAAGGGTTCGACAATTTTCAGTTTCATGTATGCCGGCAGACCTCCCACATTATGATGGCTTTTGATGGTAGCCGAAGGCCCTTTCACTGAAACCGACTCGATAACATCGGGATAGATGGTGCCCTGCCCCAGCCACTTTGCGCCTTCAACAAGATGCGCCTCCTGGTCAAACACGTCGATAAACGTCCTTCCGATAGCTTTTCGTTTGTATTCAGGGTCCATGATTCCTTTCAGGGCAGCGAGAAATTGTTTGCCGGCATCAACGCCTTTGACGTTAAGCCCCATGTGTTGATAGGAAGCCAGTACCGACTCGAATTCATTCTTACGCAGAAGACCGTTATCGACAAAGATGCAATAAAGTTGTTTGCCGATGGCCCGGTGGAGCAACACAGCGGCAACCGTGCTGTCGACGCCACCCGATAAACCGAGCACAACTCTATCGTCGCCGATTTTCTCCCGGAGTTCATGTATGGTAGTTTCCACAAACGAGGCGGGTGTCCAATCCTGGGAACAGCCGCAAATGTCGACAACAAAATTTCTGAGCAGGACAGCGCCTTCGGTAGAATGATATACTTCCGGATGAAACTGGATTCCATAAGTCTTTTCACCCGTCACCTGAAATCCGGCAACAGCCACATCGCGTGTACCTGCAATAATCTGGAAATTATCAGGAACTTTCTGAATGGTATCGCCGTGGCTCATCCACACCTGGCAATTCTGCGACATGCCGAGCATGAGATCAGATCCGGGGCCTATATATTCAAGATTAGCCCGCCCGTACTCACGTATTTTAGATGCAAGAACTTCCCCACCGCTGCTCATCGCCAGATACTGGGCCCCATAACAAACACCCAGCAAAGGCACTTTTGACCGGATACCGGAGAGGTCAGGAATGGGCGCTCCTTCATCTCTTACCGAGAACGGGCTGCCGGACAGGATCACTCCTTTAATTTCGCCTGTTATGGCCGGAAAATGGTTATAAGGATGTATTTCGCAATAAACGTTAAGTTCGCGCACACGCCTGGCAATCAGTTGTGTATATTGTGAACCGAAATCGAGGATGAGAATGGTTTCATGCATGCAGCAAAGATAAAAAGTATTCCGCGGCTGCAAGCACTTTATGTTTACTTCTTATTTACCGGAGTAGTAAAAACAGCGGTATTTCCTGCTTTATCCCATACCGTAAGTTTAAAGACGTTTTTTCCGGTTTTTAACAGTTGATCGTACCTGTAGATCATCAGTCTGTACTTGGGATCCCATTCAACGAGCGCCCACTGCCCGTTAATCTCGCCCCGGTATCCGGCTATTCCGGAAAGGTCGTCTTTTACAATAACCTTAACCGATTTTGCTTTTGATGGCTTTTGATGAACCAGTTTAACAGAAGGTTTCTGGTTGTCGACAGCAATTGAAAATACTCCGAAACGGTTGGTTTCGGCCGAAATCCACCCTCTTTCCATTTTTCCGCCTTCGGAGGAACGCCTTCCGCTACCCGAATTGATATATACAATCAATGCCTTATCAGCCAGCGAGGCCGGAACTTTATCGGCTTTAATGGAAACTGTATAATTTTTCTGAAGCGGGGTTTCAGGATTATGCACCGCATACCGGGCCGAATACAGACCGTTTGCTGTGGGCAGCTCTTTGATCGTCAGATCAAGGTTTTCGTAAAGAGCGCTTGCAGGAATCGTGACATCTAAATTATGGTACATTACCCGATTTGCGATATCGTAATTAATTCTGCAAATGGTATCGGCATCCACTATATCCGTTACCGATACCATCTTACCGGGCTGGCGGCTCACTACAGGTACCGTAAGCCTGCTTACCCTTCCCATGATATCATATACCTCGAAAACCAGGGAATGTGCTTTTCCGTCAGTGAAGGGGACCACTCCGTTGTTGACCGGAGTCTTAAAGAATGACAAGGCATTTCCCGGAAGCCGGTTTGATTTCACAATACGGTAACCTGATTTATAATACGCAGGATAATCAATACAGGCATTGATATTTCGGGATTCATCGAAGGAAAAGCTGTCGCATTGCATGCTGAAACAGAGTACATTATCGACCAGCATCCTCAAACCGTAAAAGCCGTTCCTGTCCTTATGGTTATACATGTAATCGAAAGCCTGAACCCCGAATGCAAAATTTCCCCACAGGAACAGCGTGTCAACACCATCAAGGTAATAAAGCCCTTGTTCAGGATTCCTGACGCCATATTGAACCGGTTCATCAGACGCCCCCACGCTGCTGGAGTTGTCCATTGGATAGACTTTGAACAGGTCGAAATAAGGATAATACTGGTCGGTATTGTCATACCCGAAAAGGTAAGGGTTCAGGATGCGTTCCGTTATCGTGGTGCGCATTTCAAAATGCAGGTGCGCTCCGTAAGAAGTTCCCGAATTGCCTGAGAAACCTATTGTATCTCCTTTTTTGATCCAAAATGTATCCTGGTCGCGGGCAGGAAAAAGGTCTGCCGCAAAGGATTGCATTTCATATTGTTTATTATATACATAATTGCCGATCAGGTTGTTATATTTTAGCATGTGACCGTACACGGAGGTGTAGCCGCAGGGGTGGTCGATATACAAGGCATTTCCGAAACCAACCGGCGATACTTTGATGCGTGAAACAAATCCGTCGGCCACCGCCAGGATCGGAATTCCTTCCTTTTTCAGTGTCTTGAAGTCGATTCCGGAATGAAAATGGTTAGCCCTGATCTCGGCAAATGCCCCTGTGGCCTCCAGGTTAATCTTCAGAGGAGATGCAAAGTATCCGGCAGGAATTCCCTGTTGTGAATACCCTGATAAATAGCATATCAGCAGGAAGAAGATTAAGTATATCCATGTTTTTTTCATAATGCAAACTTAAAATGAATCAGCCATTTGAACAGGAACCGGCTTGAATGGTTTTTAACAAAACAATGTTAATCGCCCATCCATACCAACAGGATGAAACAGGAAAAACGCAGGCGTATCATCAAAGCCAGCTAGTTGCCAACCGTAGTTTTCTCCCTTAAAAATCTGTTTGTACCCAGGAAGATTGCAGCTATTGCCACTCCGATACCGGATATTAAAAACATGGGCCGCGGTCCCAATGCGAACCACAGAAAACCGGCCAGGCTGCTTGCCAGCATTGTGAAAATACTGGCAAAACTGGTATAGAAACCAATAGCGGTAGCTGTTTCCTCCCTGGCGGCCATGTTTGTTATCAATGCTTTTGATACTCCTTCGGTAGCGGCGGCATACAGGGCATAAAAACCGAACAGCATAATAAACTGAGGCACCGATACAGCAAATCCCATAAGACCATAAACTCCGGCAAAAACGAACAATCCTGTAACCAGCGTTGTGCGCAACCCGATACGGTCGGCCATGATCCCCACCGGAAATGACAGCAAGGCATATATCAGATTATAAAAAACGTAGACGCCGATCATGGCGGTATCGGAAAGGCCCTGATTTTTAACCGCCAACAACAGAAAAGCATCAGAACTGTTGAATAATGTGAAAAACAGCAATCCTATAACCAGCAATTTATATTGTTTACCGGCTTTCTTCCAGTATCCCAGGTAAGCAAGAAAGCCCACCTGAGACCGTTGTTTGGAAGAAACCTGTTTGTCTTTCAACAGCAAAGTCAGCAATACCGCGATCAGCCCGGGAATAAAGGCAATGATGAAGAGCCATTTGTACTGCTGGGGATAATAATATAAGTATACGAGGGCCAGCAACGGGCCAATTGCAGCGCCTACCGTATCTAAAGCCCTATGAAAGCCAAAAACCTTTCCCTTATGTTCCGGCGTGGTTTCGTCGCTTAATATGGCATCGCGCGCGCCGGTACGTACTCCCTTCCCCAGCCGGTCGAGGGTACGGGCGAAGAAAATCCATAACGGATAAACGAAGGCCGCCATCATGGGTTTGGAAATGGCGCTCAGCATATACCCCCACCGGACAAATGGTGCCCTTTTTGCCATTTTATCCGAAAGGTTTCCGAAGTAACCTTTGCTTAATCCGGCGGTGGCTTCAGCCATGCCTTCAAGAATACCGATCAGCAATACCGAGAAACCAATGGAACGGAGATACACCGGCATAATGGGATACAGCATCTCGCTCGCTATATCGGTAAAAAGACTTACAAATGAAACCAGCAGGATGGTGCGGGTGAGAATTTTACGTAGCATGTTGAGAATAATTTTTTGAGATATAACACTCCGGAATCGAACCGGTTCATTCCTTTTTTCCCTTTAAAACCATTTTCAGGGGGACTGATAGAAAATAAATCCCTCCGTCACTGCCTTTTTCAAAGATCACCCCGATATTTTTCCGGTCAATTCTAACCAGGTCGCTGTAAGCGGACTCCCCTTCAACCACGCAAAGGCCTGGATTCCACTCCTTGCCATTATCGGTACTTACTTTTATGGTCAGTTTTTGCCGGTCGGTCTGTGATGCCGGGTTGCAAAACAGCAAAATATGCATACCCCTGAACCTGGTATCCAGCAGGCTGCCCTGACATACCGGATCAATGAGTTGCGAATCATACCAGGCTGTATCCCAGGATCCGGCCCCGTCGTGACTAACAGCCACAATCCTGAGCCGGGGATTTCCTTTTTGGTTGCGGGCATTGATCATAACCGATCCATCGCTAAGCTCTGCTGCGATAGCTTCATTTGAACCTGGAATGCCGAGTTTATCCGACCGGTGATAGGTCGATCCATGATCATCGCTCCAGAAAGCCTGCGCAAAACAATCAGTCCAATCTGTTTGGGGATTTCCTTCGGTATGGTTGGCGGGGACAACAATCCGCCCTTTGTATTTCCCGGTTTTTATCTGCATGGCATGACCCGGTCCGTTTGCAAAGCCGCGCCAGTCGGCTGGATCGTTGTATTCCGGATTATAGGCTGGCTGATTCGGACAGTGTACCTGCTTTGTGATATTTACCGGCTTGCTCCAGTTGTTTCCGCCATCGGCCGATGTAATGTACCAGACTTCACGAACGCCTTTTCCGGTTCGAATTTCCCACTCCTGGCCATTGCCGGTATTGTAGTAAAGAAAAATCCTGCCACGGGGAAACCGGGGATCGCAACGGTCGACAACCGGTGTAATGTTCCCTGCCTGAAGTGAGTCGTTATCGATTAAAACCTTGAGCGGCGACCAGGTCTTTCCGGCATCGGCGCTCCGCTTCATGACCACATCCACGTTCCCGAAATCAGCACAATTCATGGTCCGGCCTTCAGCAAAAGCCAGCAGTTCACCTCCCGGCAGATTGATAATGGCCGGAATACGAAAGCAGGAATACCCTTCACTATTTAATGGAAAAACCGGAACAAAATCCTGAGATTTGGATTCCGGCAGTCCGAAAACCAATGTAAAAATGCCCAGAATCATTTTTAAATACTGCTGAATCATCTTCACAATCAATTAATCAGGACCATTTTTCTCCCTTTTTTCCGTTTATGATAATGCTAAAACCAAACCAGAAGATGTTAATACATCGCAGGGTTATTACTTATCTGTTCCTCTTATGCTGTGCAAATCTAAACATTGATTGATCACGAATTTCCCAAATGGGAGGCTTTGGCAAATTATTTTAATGAAGTTTCACATTCTGAATGTTTTTGGGGGATGAACCTTCTTCCGGTAATCCCATGCGTGATGACGGGAGCTTTAAAATGGACAGTGAAAGGACCGGATACATCCTCAGCGGAATGAATTGCATGAGAGACGATGACGGCGGTTTTGACTTCCGGACAATTCTTACCGTCCCGGACGATTATTATATCCCGGAATCATTGAAAATAAGCAAGCCGGTCCGGGATAAAAGAGTAGCCGCAATGAGAGAAGAGTTATTTAAACAGCCGTATGAACTGCAACCTGAGTAAAAAGTCGCGCCTTACGGCAAATGAAATTTCAGGCAAGGTAACAGTCAACCGGTTATGTTGCAACGTAATAACAGGAATAAATATTTACTTGCATTGCTTCTTCTTAATAGTTACTTTTGCTGATGCAAGACATTAACATATAGATTGAGGAATGCAGAACCTAAGTACGCTGGTTACCGGCCTCGAATATAAAAGCAGGCAGGTTGCCGATAAAATGAAGGAACTGCAGCGGTCTTTGGATGAATTGCAGCATAAATACCAGCAACTCGAAGAAAAGCACGAACAACAAAAACAAACCATATACGACCTCGATCAAAAAATACAAATACTTAAAATAACTCACGCCATACCGAAGGGCAGGGAAACCGCAGATGCAAAGAAAAAGATAAACGAGTTATTGCGGGAAGTTGACAGGTGCATTGATCTTTTAAACGATTGAAACGATATAACCCATGGCGGATGAAATAGCTATCACACTCACCATCGCCTCAAGGCCTTACCGGCTTTTTGTCAGGAGAGAAGAGGAAGAAGCCATCCGCAGGGCGGCAAAACAAGTTGAAGAGCAAATTGGTCACTATGCAGAGAATTTCAGCTACAACGATACACAGGATCTATTGGCAATGGTAGCATTGCATTTTTCCATCACAGGGCAGGCCGCTGAAACTGAAGCAGCTTTCACCAGTGACAAATTGTACGACACGTTGGCTAAAATAGATGCAGTACTGACCGAAACGTTAAAAGACTAAGGCGCTTACGTTCTTTGAAAGCATAAAAGATTAACCCGCATTAATTCAAGCCGTTTGGAAACTCAACACATTTCCTGCAGGGATTCGCTTTGTGAATATCAGGACAGGCCGCAGCTACTCCGTAGTACCCTTGAAAAAGGGATAACAGCAGAAGTCCGACGATTTAGAGCTACCCTAATTATTTCGTTTTGGGGTTTCCCAAAACACTGAATTAATAGCGGGTTTTCTTTTTTTCTGCTACCTGCCCCGGCATTTGTTTCACCTTAATCAACACCGCCATGGGCACTATAATGCTGATTGCCATCGGGGTTGTTGCAGGAGGTTCAATCGCGCTGATCTTAGCGACAACATTGTTGCGCAAAGCCATCGAGAAAAAGAGCATCCACCTGCTGCACGACGCCGAAGAAAAAGCCGAAGTTATCAGAAAGGAGAAAATACTTCAGGCTAAAGAAAAATTCCTCCAGCTTAAATCGGAACATGAAAAGGTTATCAACGAACGGAACAATAATGTTGCAAAAGCTGAAAACCGGATCAAACAAAGGGAACAACAACTCTCACAAAAATTAGAAGAGACTCAGAAAAAGCAGAAAGAGATCAACGATCTGCAGGTTAACTTAGAACAACAAAAAGAAATACTCAACAAGAAACAACAGGATATCGATCGCGAACACAAAGTCACGATTGAAAAACTGGAAGCCATATCGGGAATTTCTGCCGGCGAAGCAAAGGCTCAACTCACCGAAATACTTAAAGATGAAGCCAGGGCTGAAGCCATGGTCCATATCAATGAAATTGTTGAAGATGCCAAACTAAAAGCCAATTCAGAGGCAAAGAAAATTGTCATTGAAACCATCCAGCGCACGGCTGCTGAACATGCCATTGAGAATACCGTTTCGGTTTTCAATATTGAAAATGAGGAAATAAAAGGCCGCATCATCGGCCGCGAAGGCCGGAATATCCGTGCCCTTGAAGCCCTTACCGGCATCGAAATCATCATCGACGATTCTCCCGACGCCATCATCCTTTCAGGATTCGATCCCATACGCCGTGAGGTTGCACGCCTCTCGCTTCACAAACTGGTGACCGACGGCCGTATTCACCCGGCCCGCATCGAAGAAGTCGTTGCAAAAACCAAGAAACAGATTGAACAGGAGATCATCGAAACCGGTAAACGCACGGCCATCGACCTTGGAATTCACAACCTGAACCATGAGATGATCCGCCTGATCGGAAAGATGCGCTATCGTTCCTCCTACGGCCAGAACCTTCTGCAGCACTCGCGCGAAGTAGCCAACCTGTGCGCCACCATGGCGGCGGAATTAGGACTGAACGTCAAGAAAGCCAAACGCGCCGGCCTGCTGCACGATATCGGCAAAGTTGCCGAAAATGAAGCAGAATTGCCGCATGCAATCCTTGGGATGAAAATCGCCCAGCAATTTAAAGAGCAGCCGGATATTTGCAATGCCATCGGGGCTCACCATGATGAAGTAGAAATGGAATCGCTGATTGCGCCTATCGTGCAGGTTTGCGACGCCATTTCCGGAGCGCGTCCAGGTGCGCGCCGCGAAGTAGTTGAGGCTTACATACAACGCCTCAACAAACTGGAAGAACTGGCCCTTGCCTATCCCGGCGTGGTGAAAACCTATGCTATCCAGGCAGGACGCGAATTACGCGTGATCGTTGGAGCCGATAAAGTCAGCGATGAAGAATCGAACCAGATAGCATACGACCTGTCGAAAAAGATCCAGGAAGAAATGACCTATCCCGGACAAATCAAGATCACGGTAATTCGTGAAACAAGGGCTATCAGCTACGCAAAATAAAACCCTTACATCTAAAAACCTGGCAGGTTCCGAAGCCTGTCAGGTTTTTCAATTTTTCCTTCCTTGAACTCCCTGCCTCCCGAACTTCTTAAAAAATTGCTTCCCGGCCTACTGCCGATTATCATATTCATCGTCGCCGATGAAGTATGGGGAACGGAAGTAGGGCTTATCGTGGCTATCGTTACCGGAATCGTTGAACTCGTTTACACCTATACCAGAGAAAAAAGGCTTGACCGTTTCGTCATTTTCGATACCGCGCTTCTTGTTGCAATGGGCGGCATTTCCCTGCTGCTCAAAAACGACATTTTCTTCAAGCTGAAACCTGCTTTCATCAACCTGATCTTCTGTGCCGTACTCGGACTTTCTGCCTTCTCGCGGAAGAACCTGCTGCTGCTTTATTCCCAACATTACTTTAAAGATATCACCTTTGGACCTGAGCAGGAACAAGCCATCCAAAAGATGGTCAGGCTGCTCTTTTGGTTTTTTACGGTCTACACGTTGCTGGTGCTCTATTCCGCCTTTTTTATGAGCAAGGAAGCCTGGGCTTTCATCAGCAGCGGATTATTCTACATCCTTTTCGCCGTTATCTTTATCGGGCAGTTTATTTCAAATCGACGCAAGGCCAGACGGCTTGCCGGCGAAGAATGGCTTCCCCTGGTCGATGAGGAAGGAAAAATCACCGGAAAAGCGCCGCGTTCTGCAGTTCATGGCAAACCCGGTTTGCTGCACCCGGTTATTCATCTGCATGTGATCAACCGCAAAGGTGAAATCTACCTTCAAAAACGTCCGGTGAACAAACTCGTACAACCTGGAAAATGGGACACTTCGGTTGGCGGTCATATCAGCTTCGGCGAAACTGTTGAACAAGCCCTTGAGCGTGAAGCCTCCGAAGAAATCGGGCTGAAGGATTTCAAACCACAACCGGTAGCCCGGTATCGCTGGGATACGGAAATAGAATCGGAACTATCTTTTTCATTTGTAACGCTTTACGAAGGGCCTTTTCATATCAGCGCTTCCGAAGTGGATGAAGGCCGTTTCTGGACGCGTTCCGAAATAGAACGATCCCTGGGAAAAGGAATTTTTACGTCCAATTTCGAGCATGAATACAGCATTCTGAAGGAAGTTGTATTTAAGGCCCGATAGCGGGTCCTCTGTCATGACTTAACGGCCAATTTGCCGGTTTTCCCGGCTTCGTTATTCCCGGCCTTTCACAATGCTTTATACCTCATTCCTGCACTGGAAAACCTGCAGGTTTGGATCAAAGCATGATAATTCCCTCTATTTCAAGCGCTTCCCGGTAACGGGCAATGACTTCTTCCGGATTCAGCATAAGCTCTTTCACAGTGATAATGATATATTTCCCCGACTTTGAATTTCGGATGAAAAACCTGGCTTCCTCGGGAAATAAATTTTTCACCATGGCAAAGATGCGGTTATCAGCAGGAATGATCAGCTTAAACATATAAACCGACGGCCACGAGAAGTTCTTCTCCAGCAATATCCTGAGCCTTTCGAGGCTTTGTTCATTATCAGTGTCCATGGTCTCTTACCCGATTTCCTGAGTCGTGCCCTATAAATAATAATCCAGCCGGCAACGATTACCTATTCCATTAATACTCCCTGGCGGGCAATGGTTAAAAAGGCGAAATCCTGCACCCTTCGCGTTATCATCTATCCGGCTGAATTTCCTACATTCGCTTCCCGAAAGTACAACAAATTATTCCATTAAAATGATTGAAAACATTAACGAAACTGCCTCATTCCTAAAATCCGAAGGCATTACCGAAGCCGGAACAGGCATTGTATTGGGCACCGGGTTGGGTAACCTGGTGAACCAGATCGCCATAGAAAAATCCATTGAGTATGCCGACATTCCCCACTTCCCGTTATCCACAGTGGAATATCACCGGGGAAGGCTTATCTACGGAACCCTCAGCGGGAAAAAGGTATTGGCCATGCAGGGCAGGTTTCATTATTATGAAGGATATACCATGCATCAGATCGTTTTCCCCATACGCGTGATGAAAGCGCTGGGTGTCAGGTATCTTCTGCTTTCAAATGCTGCCGGCGCCATCAACCCTTCGTTTAAAAAAGGCGACCTTATGCTCCTGGATGATCATATCAATCTTTTACCAGCCAATCCGCTGACCGGAATCAACTACGAAAAACTCGGCCCCCGTTTTCCTGACATGAGCCGTCCTTATGCTGCCCATCTGAATAAACTGATCCTGTCGCAGGCTGATGCGCTGAATATCAGGATCCATTCCGGCGTATATGCTGCCGTTCCGGGCCCTAACCTTGAAACCCGCGCCGAATACCGTTACCTGCGCTCCATCGGCGCCGATGTTGTAGGCATGTCGACAGTTCCCGAAGTGATTACGGCCAACCACATGGGGCTGCCCTGTGCGGCAATTTCAGTCCTGACCGACGAATGCGATCCTGATAACCTGCTGCCCGCCGATATCAACGATATCGTGAAGACGGCAGGCCTGGCTGAAGAAAAGCTCAACCGGCTCATAGCCGGCGTGATACGAAACCTGTAGTCCTGTTGAACAGGAATCGATCAGCCGGTTTTATTTATCCGACGGCCTAATCTGATAAGTATCGGTAGTATTGGTAAAAAAGAAACTCAACTGTTTGTAGTTGGCTATGAAGCTTTTAAGTTCTTCCGAAGTATTAAAGGTCTCCTTGATATAGTCGCTGACTTCCGTAATCGAGATCTCTTTTGTTTCCTTATTGAAAGCAAATTTATAATAGTAGTAGGTAGTTGTGCCCGCTTCCTGAGCGCTCATGAAGGTTTCGCCCGAAACATTGCTGAAGGTCAGGTTGTAAACCGTTGTATTATATTCGGCATCATCCGTCGAATATTCTGATTTCTCGGCGACAGCATGATATTTGTCATCTCCCTGGCGAATCATGTAAGTGGTAGGATTTTCTTCCGTCAGGTCGGTGGGTTTAATCCATTCACCGTTCAACTGGTCGGCAATGGCAACCGTTCCATTATCAATCGGCACGCTTCCCGAAAAGGGACATCCTGAGAATAAAACGACAAACCCCATCAACAACATTGAGATACCTGTTTTCTGAATTAATTTGGATTTCATGGTAGTTAGTTTAAGGTTAATGATTATTTCAAAAAGGAGCCAAATTTAGAATAAATAGCTGATTTTTCCTTCACCTTTTACAACTATCAGAAATAATAGTATTTTTATCACTAAAACCAGGTATAAATCAATTCAATAATAAAACATGAAAGCTTTTATCTTTCACGCGTTTTTTATTGCCGGGATCTTTCTTCTTTCTTCTGTTCAGTTGATAAAAGCCCAACCGGCAACTTACGACAGGAATATACTGAGAGATCCTATGGTGATGAAACCCGGATATGACCGTTCAGGTGAAGGCCTGATAAGGTCCTCGGTGGTTACTATCAACGACTATGACAATTTTCTGCTGGGACGTGACTTTGCCGAATGCAGCATTACCAATAATCCCCTTAACCCATTACAGTATTATGCTACCTGGAATTCCACATCGCTTGCCGGCGGAAAAGGCTATTATACAAACGATGGTTACAACTGGACGGCAAAAAATCCTGACTGGACGAACATGATGGGCGATTTTGTGGTTACATACGACGGACAGGGCCGCCTGTTGTATCAGAACATGTACGGAGGCATCGACGGAGCTAAGGTTGCTGTTTCGACTGATAACGGTGCCACATGGAACAGTTATGTAAATGCCATCGTTGGCGTTGATAAAAACTGGATTGCCGCCGATCAGACCGACGGCCCATTCGCAAATTATGTATTCAACACCATGACTGCCAACCAGGGGGGAAACCTGTCGCGAAGTACCGACAATGGCGCCTCGTATCAGAACACTAAAAATTTCTCCACACAGAATCTTCCCGGAATGATGGTAGCTGTCGGCCCTAACGGCGCCATCAACGGAGGATCTGTTTTTGTCGTCACCAATTCAGGTAGTTCATTTTCCTCGTTGTATACTTTTTATCAATCCGTTGACGGAGGCTTGACCTTCACCCAGCGTTCACAGCAACAATTCTCAAATTATATCGGCGTCAACGTAAACGGAAGGAATTCAGTGCACAACATGCGCACCAGGCCCTATCCCTTTATTGCGGCCGACAATTCCGCCGGCCCTCACCGGGGGAGGCTTTACCTGGTATATGCTTCAAACAATCCGTCGGGTAATGGGAAAAAACCGGATATCTTTTGCCGTTATTCCGATGATGCCGCTGCTACCTGGTCATCGGCGACAGTTGTAAACGACGATACCCAATCGGAAAACAATTACAACTGGTTTCCTGCTATCTGGTGCGACAAGGAAACCGGGCGGCTCTATATTTCATGGCTCGATACCCGCGATTGCCCCACAAGCGACAGTTGCCTGCTTTACGCGTCATACAGCGACGACGGAGTCATTTTTGCCCCTAACGTGCCGTTATCTCAGCAAAAATTCAGGATCAACTGTACCACCTGCGGTGGCGGCGGGACCCCTGTTTACCTTGGCGATTATAACGGAGTGGCCTCCAACAGATATGGTTCCCTGATGGCCTGGACCGATTTCAGGGTGGGGAAATTCGACAGTTATGTAGCCTATTTCCCTGATTTCGCCATGCGTCTGGAACCTTCCATTGATACGCTGAGTAGTACGGCTGATTTTCTTTTTAAAGTTCCCGGCGTTAAACATTATACCGATACGGCATTTATTTCGGCCGAGTTGGATGCCTCCGCCGCTTCACTTTTTAATGTTACTTTCCCGGATGGAAATAAACTATGGTCATTCCCTGGTGAACTTCCCATTTCAGTGGTTCCGGCAGGCGCAGTCCCGATGGGCGATTACACAATGACCATTACCGCAAAAGGGACCAACGGCACTCCCGTTCATAAACGTATGGTTACCATCCGTGCCATCAATCCGCTGCCGCCTGTCTGCAATTTTGCCGTCTCTGACGCCTCCGCCTGTCAAGGATTACCCGTCAGTTTTCAGGATCTTTCTTCCGGCCCTCCTACCGATTGGCAATGGTCTTTCCCCGGAGGTATACCCGAAACTTCGGACGAAAAAAATCCTCAGGGTATCGTTTACAACACGGCCGGCGTTTACGATGTAAGCCTGATAGTGACCAATGCGGCCGGGACCGACACCCTGGTCAAATCATCCTTCATTACGGTTTCAGAGGTTCCCCCGGCTCCTGCCGCTGCGGGAGCTGAAGTATGTTTTGGCCAGCCCGTTCCGGATTTAACGGCACAAGGGACTCATCTCCAATGGTTCTTTAATGGCTTTTTGGTTGGCTCCGATACTGTTTATTCTCCTTATCAGACGCAACCAGGGGTTTATCTTTACACGGTTACCCAGACAGTTAACACTTGTGCCAGTCCGGCAACCAGTGTCCCTCTTGTTATACATTCCTTGCCGGAAGTTTCCTTTGCGCCGCTGGACTCAATTTGCGGAAATGCCGTTCCTTTCAGTCTTACCGAAGGCTCACCTGCCGGCGGTTATTACACCGGGCCCGGAATAACAAGCCCTGACCTGTTCTCGGCAACGACGGCGGGCGCCGGGATACACAGCCTGTCCTATATTTATACTGATGAATACGGATGCATTGATTCAGCAAGCCGTTTGATTAAAGTTCTGCCACTAGCCGAAGTCTCGATGGATTCTGTTCCTTCCGTATGTGATGGCACTTCACCGTTCAACCTCTCCGGTTCTCCGGCCGGAGGTGCATTTTCAGGAACCGGCGTAACGGGGAGCCAATTCGATCCGGCGATATCAGGGCCGGGGACTTTCACCCTTACCTATACCATTACCGACACAACAACCGGATGCGATGTTTGGGCAACACGGGAAATCACCGTGCATCCCCTCCCCGATCCGCAGCTCACGGATCAATCTGTCTGTGGTAACCAGGTAGTCCTGATAGATGCCTCATCACCGAATTTCATCAAGTATCTCTGGCAGCCCGGCGGTGAAACTACATCGGCCATTCAGGCAGATACCGCCGGCCTTGGCCTTGGCACATTCGGATTCACTGTCGCAATAACCGATATTAACAACTGCGTTAACACCGACAGTGTTTCCATTCATTTTTACGACTGCACCGGCCTCGAAGAACCGGTAAAAAGTTCGGAAATTGAGATCTTCCCGAATCCGGGGAACGGGCTTATAACGTTATACAGCACTGTGGTCCCGGAAGGTGAATATCAACTGAAAGTTTTCAATTCAGCGAATGCGCTTATTTATTCCGAATCCGGCATTCCTGCCAAAGGAGAAGTTAAGAAACAACTTGATTTCCGGAAATTTGCCAACGGCATTTACCTCCTCCGTTTCGAGAATTCTGAGTCCGGATGGAGCAGACGGTTTGTGATTCAAAGGTGATAACAAAGCCGGATGGTTTACAAATCCGGTCATTTGTGATTGCTTCAGGTTATCAGGTTACGGCCGGGAAAACATTGTCCGGCTCATCTGTTACCAATAAAAACGCGCATCGGTTTTAGAACATCACCTTCATCGAGATACCGAACGTCCTTCCCATTGACCAGAAACCAGTAAAGGTGTCCAGGCTGTGATCAGCGCCGTCGTCTCCCCTCAGCATTGCAACCTTATTAAACACATTCTGGCAAGTGATCTGAAGCCGGGATGGTATTTGCCTGACGGAAAAATTGTATCCGAGGCAGATATCGGTCATTCCATAAGCAGGTAACCGGTAAGGTTGCGACCTGTCGCCCGGGGTCACCCTGTTTGCCGGGTCAAAATTGGCGTACAATCTGTCATAATATATCCAGTTTACCGTGAGGTCAAATCCGTTCCAGAAGGAATATTCCAGGTATAGGCCAAGCTGCGTCTGCGGTGCATCGCCTACATATAAACCTTTGGCATAAACCTTCAGGCTATCTACAAGCACCTGGTTGTCGTCGTAAATGCTGGCTGTAACATCATTGGTCCATTTCCAATTGCCGAGCGAAAGGGTTAATCCCGTTTTCAAATTACGGAACGGCGAGGTTGCTGCTTCAAGCTCTATTCCCATATGCAGCGCATTCAGCCCGCGGACCAGCGTACGGTTTAACGTACTGTCGGCCAACTGAATATATTCTTTCGAAAGCAGTGATTTATCACGCCAGTCAGTCACATAACCGTTGATCCGTAAAAATGTATCCCCGTTGGTGAAGGAGTATCCCAGTTCGGCTGCCCGTATCTTTTCGTTGTTCAGATTTTTTGCAACAGCATTGGAATAGTTGATATATACGAATTTATAGAGCGGTTCGCGGGAATAATAGCCTATATTCAGATAAAAGTCAGTGTTTTTGTTCAGGGAATAATTAACGCCTGCTTTCGTATCGAATCCCTGTTTGAAGACTTTCCTGCTGTATGGATCAGCAGGGTAATTATAAGGATCCTTCCGTTGGTATTGAGTTCCCGAAGCCGTAGATGCCAGAAAAAGATTAAACTTCCCCTTCGTATAATCAGCCTGAACAAAAATATTTCCGTATTGCATCAGCGAGTAATTATCAACATTGATTACATCACCGATCTTTTTAACCTGCCGCCTTCCGGCAACCCCGGCCAGCGACCAGGCATATTGTTCAATCCAGCATTCACCGCCCATAAGGTCATTAACCTCTTCATACAGACGGGAGCGGAATGTCCGGCCATGAATACCAGCCATGAGTTTAACACCTGGGGCCAGGTCATAATGCAGGGTCGATAGCACGCCGGCCCAATAGTGATTTGCCCTGTAATGGGTCAGGATGTTTTTCGAATAGCCGGTTACGGTAGAGCCGTCGGCCAGTTGCACGGAATCAGAATTGTTGATATTGTTGAGATATACCGCATCAAAATCCACCTGGTTGTTTTTACGGAAATAGTAAGTGGCGGTTCCGTAGTTATAGGCTTCCGAATAGCGTCCGCCGCCGTATCCGAACGAAACATAGGCCGAAGAAGCCAGCAACATTTTTTCATTTATATTCCAGTAATGATTCAGGCTGATTTGTGGCTTGTGATAGAAATTTTCCGACAGGTTCAGGACTTTACCGTTATAGATGCCCCACTCGGAGTTGTACTTATTCCCGTACTTCTCGAAATCGGCAACCGAACTTCCGTAATTTTTCTGGCCGTGTTTTTCAGGAGATCCCATGGCCGTAAAGACAAATTTGTGACGCGGTATGGCGTCATAACTCAACGATAGAAAGTAAGCCCAGCCGTTTACATAAGTTCCATCCACATAGCCGGGGCCCGTCGTGCGGGAACCGAGAAATGTCAGCGACAAGCCGTTTTTCATTTTTCCTGTGCTCAATTGCAGCGAGGTTTTCTGGTTCCCGAAATCAGAAATACTATAACGCAGGAAACCGCCTTTTTCGGAAGAAGAGCTTTTCGTAATAATATTTACCGTTCCTCCTACCGAGTTCATAGCCACTTTAGATGCGCCCAGCCCCCGCTGTACCTGAATTGCTTCGGTGGCATCGGTCAGCCCCATCCAGTTTGACCAGTACACCATGCCATTCTCCATACTGCTGACCGGAACACCGTTCAGCAAAAGCGCTACATTCTCCTGCTGAAAGCCGCGCAGGGTGAGCCTGTCATCCCCGGAACCGCCGCCCTGTTTTGTGGCATAAATGCCCGGAGTCAGATTGAGGAGTTCGGGATAATCCTTGTTACCGGTTTGTTTTTCAATCTGAGCCGAAGCAAGCGTGGTAACTGAAACCGGCGTATTCCGGTCAGAGATATAGGAAGAAATTATTTTAACTTCTTTGAGCGAAACTACAACCGGATTCAGGAAAATAGTTCCCATATCAGTAGCTTTGGCCCCGCTGATCACAACTTTACGGTTCACCCCCTCGTAGGAGAGGTGGGATATCTGTATCCTGTATGTGCCGGCATCCGCTTTAAAGAGAAACCTTCCGGAAGAATCGGTGATGCTTCCCTGCATTATTTCAGGAATGTCGACCGACACCCCTTCAACAGGCCTCATAGTGCTTTGATCCAATACCGTTCCGGTGATTTCGCCTTTTTCCTGGCCAAAAAGAAGGTTGTTTGTACAAATTAAAGAGGCCAGGCAGATCAGGAAGAGTTTGATTTTTCTCATGACGCTATTTGTTAAAAAAATACCCCGGCAAACAGTACCAGGGCAGCGCGAGAAAAGAAATACAGCAACCGGGCTTTCAACGATTTATACTATAAACCATTGCACCCTGCTGTCATCCTTCTTCTATCCAGACTTTACTGTCGGTCACGGATTTTCACCATGTCAGTCCTCTTTGAAAGGAGTCGCGGACTTTACCGCCGATCGGGAATTTCACCCTGCCCTGAAGAATGCCTGATTGTTATTAGGTTAACAACCGGGTGCAAAATTAAAGAATTCGGTATATAACCAACAAAACCCGGACTATTTTTTTCTGAGATAAATGGTGGAGCCTTTTTGGGGTTCATCACCGGGCAGCATAGCGTTGTACTTGTAAAGAAATTTCAATTGGACGCCAAAATGCTGCGCTATGGAATACATGCTGTCATAAGGCCCTACAATACAAGCCGGCACCGCGCCTTTCCTTTTCTTCGGTTCAAGGTAAAGCATCTGTCCTTCTGTAATGGCGTCGGTCTGTTTCAGGTCGTTTTGCTTATAGACCTGGAAGGTATAAATCCCAAACTCCGAAGCCAGGGACTGCCAGGTATCGTTCTTCAGTGCAAAAATAAAGGGAACACCATTATTTTCGTATACTTTTCTCCCCAGTTTACTCACCTCACGTAAAGTAAAATCAGCCGGAGACGGCATTTTATAACCATCATGAAAGAACACGGTAAGTTGACCGCCTCTGTATTCCTTAAACTCTTCTTTTTCTGGCTTCCGGTCGTCGTTCTCCTCATTTCTGTCTGAACGGGCCACTACCAGCGTATCATCAAAGCGGTATAGCTTGTTTTCTTCAATGATCCGGATCAGGATCTCGGGATAGTTTGGATTTGTAGCGTAACCGCACTTGCTCAGTCCCTTTGCCCAGCCTTTATAATCTGTCATATCCAGACTGAACAGCACGGCATAACGCTGCCGGGTAGTAAGAAAAAGCGAATGGTCCCTGAACGACTCCTCAGCATTGTTATACTTGCGGAAACACTCCTGTTCTTCGTCATCGTCCATTAAAAACGTTTCACCGGTCCAGTCTTTCTGGCATTTAATACCGAAATGATTGTTGGCCTGCAGCGCTAACGGACTTTTCCCACAGTTGCTTTCGATGATCCCCTGCGACAGGGTGATGCTGGCCGGAATGCGGTAAAGCTGCATTTCACGCAATGCGAGGGCACTGTATTTATTAATATACGCCGCATAATCGGGAGGCGCTGGTTTACCTTGGGCAATAGTATTCAGGCATACAACTAGTAATAAGGCTGTTATAAAAAGAGGCTTTTTTAAATTCATGATTTTCCAGAAGAGATTATTAAAGTCCAAAGATAAATTTTGTATCGAAAAGATTCCGGCTCAATGATTAAAAGAATAGCCCAAAAAGCCTTAAAATTATTCCGGCCGGAATTACTAAGCTTTTTAACCCCGAAAAAAATCTGTAAATAATTATCAGATAAATATTTGTATTATTTTGTCAAGGATAAAATTATACTTCATACAGCAAAGTATTAAATAATTAATAATTTTTTTTATTAACTCGTCGTTTGATATATAAAATAATACTAATTTTGCCTCGTTAAATTAAGAATGAATGATTCGCTGAATCAAAAAGCGAAAAAAAATATTAAAGGACTAATTTTCATATTTCTCTAGTTAGAGGTTTTCTGGTTAAAATTGGTTAATAATTTGGTTCATGAATCCCCGCTCTCAAGGCGGGGTTTTGTGTTTTATGTGTCACGTTGATTTACAGATCTTTAAAATTCTGGGAATGATTGTTAACCGGATGAGTTCCGGCCAGGCGCCTTTCCTTCCGGGTTATTTCTGTCATCCGGAGACCGGTCTGAGAAAATGATTTACAATCCGTTTTGAATAAGAGACAGCCCCTTCGCTCCTGCAAAAGGACCATACCTGGCGTTCCTGAACTCCCGATCCGCATTCCGGCATGCGATGACTTAATAACCCTGAGTAATCGGAAATAGCGACTTCAGAACAACTTTTGCTGAAATGAAAAGCTTTTTCTATGGAATGGCGATATGCCATGCCGGACGATAGCATCTCTGTGAAAGGCTGTCGGGTAGCCTTTGTTCTGCTCCCAGCCGTACTCCGGGTAATCCCCGGCAATTGAAGCCATGAATTCGTCACGGTGGGTTTTGGCCAGGACAGAGGCAGCGGCAATCGACATATATGTTGCGTCACCTTTCACAAAACACTGGTGGCTGATTTCCGGATACGGCCGAAAACGGTTCCCGTCGATAAGCAGGAGTTCCGGCTTATGATCCAAAGCCTCAATAGCACGGTGCATTGCCAGGAATGAAGCATTCAGTATGTTGATCCGGTCAATCTCGTTCTGGTCGGCAGCGGCAACCGACCAGCTTAAAGCTTCCTTTTCAATGATGGTCCTCAGTTCATCACGCTGCCTGGCGGTGAGTTTCTTTGAATCATTCAGCCTCTCATTGACAAAACCGGGAGGTAAAATTACAGCCGCTGCATAAACAGGCCCGGCAAGGCAACCCCTTCCGGCTTCATCAACGCCTGCTTCAACCAGTTTATCCTGATAATGGCGCAGAAGCATGATTTACAAAATATAATGTATCACGATGACAAACAATAAGAATATCACAATGATAAAATTATTGAACCTGCTCTTTTTGATTGAGATGGCCGCATAGGTCAGGAAGAACGCCAGCGGGGCCATCAGCAGCAACTGACCGATTTTCATCGCGGAATGGGCAACCAGTATCGAAAAAAGGCCTGCAAGGGAAAAATCGGTAATGATCCACGTCTTGCGCCTGATACTTATCAGTTTATCCGATACGGAATTTAAAGTTGCTGCCGAAGCATAAAAAAGCATAAACAAAGCTGCTGCCAGAAAGGAGATTTCGCCAGAAGAGAATGGCGCTATGTCTATCGAAATTTCTTGGAATGGTGCTATCAGGAAAACCCAATTTTCATTTAAAGTCCCTTGCAGATAATAAATACTGACCATATAGATTAACGGCAGCGCCATTCCGATCAGGGAAATCACCCACTCGCGCCATGAGGTAATCCTGTATGTGAGAAGCCCTATCCATAACCCGATAAAAAACCAGGAAGCAGGTTGAAAAATAAGCGAGGCAACGGCAATAGATAAAGATGCCGATAATATTTCCTGAAACGGTTCGGTACGGCCGTACATCCTCATCATCATAAAAAGGGCAAACAGGATAAAAATGCCGGCTGTTATCGCCGGATTTAAATACAACAACTCCGGGTTCCAGCTCATGCAAATCAGAAAAATGATGGCGTCAATAAAACTGTCGCGGGGAATAAGATCATGAGAAGAAAACAGCGCATGAAGTGCAAAAGCTTCGGCAACCAGGAGAACCGCGGCCAATATCACCGAAAACGAGGCGTCGCCGCCCAGCCATCCGGCAATCATCCTGTACAACGGTCCGGCAGATTCAATCATCGAAGCCGGCTTGGGATGCATGAATGCCGGGAACCAAAATAGAGTCCCAAGAGCCAGAAACAGGATAAACTGCAGTAAAAACCCCGATTTTGATAATCGCTTCAGCATTTCCAGGAGGTAATGAGATGGCTAAAGTAAATCTTTTCCTATATCGCGGCGGTAGCAGGAATCCTTGAACTTAATCTTCTCTGCGCCGGCGTAAGCTTTACGGAGGGCGTCTTTCAGAGTTACGCCCATCGAAGTAACCGCCAGCACCCTTCCCCCTGAGGTTACAACATCCTTTGTGGATTCATCGTAAGTGGTTCCTGCGTGAAATATCACCGGCAGTTCCTCATTTCGGAGACCATCGATGGTCAATCCTTTTTGATATGCTCCCGGGTAACCTCCCGAAACCATCATTACTGCCACGGCTGTTTCGGGATAGGTTTCAAGGTTGAAGCCGGACAATCTGTCTTCGTCTATAGCGATCATCAGTTCAAGCAAATCGCTTTTAATCCTTGGCATAACCGCTTCTGTCTCCGGGTCCCCCATCCTTACATTGTACTCAATCACAAACGGATCGCCCTTTACATTCATAAGCCCGAAGAAAATAAAGCCTTTGTAAGGAATATTTTCTTCCCTGAGGCCCTGAATAGTCGGTCTGATGATCCGTTCTTCCACTTTTTGCATGAAGTCGCCGCTGGCAAACGGAACCGGGGAAACAGAGCCCATGCCGCCCGTATTAGGTCCGGTATCGCCTTCACCGGCTCTTTTATAGTCTTTGGCTTCCGGCAGTATTTTATAGGATTCACCATCCGTGAGTACGAAAACGGAAAGCTCAATTCCATCCAGGAATTCTTCTATGACAACTTTTGAGGATGCCTTTCCGAATTTGGAATCAACCAGCATGGACTTAAGTTCCGATGAAGCCTCTCCGAGTGAACGGCATATCAGAACGCCCTTGCCGGCAGCCAATCCATCGGCTTTTAATACATAGGGCGGCGAAAGCTTTTTCAGGAAAGCCAATCCTTCGTCAATGGTTTCAGCCGTAAACGTTTCGTAAGCAGCCGTCGGGATTTTATGACGCCGCATAAACCCTTTGGCGAAGTCCTTGCTTCCTTCGAGCATAGCCCCTGCTTTCCCGGGACCGATAACCAGGATATCCTTCAGCAACCCGTCGCTGGCAAAGAAATCGGCAATGCCGTTTACCAGCGGATCTTCGGGGCCTACCACCACTATTTCAATATCATTTTCAAGAACGGCGCGTTTCACAGCCTCAAAATCGTTCCCGCTTACCGGGATGTTGATCCCCGTGAAGCCTGTCCCGGCGTTGCCGGGGGCGATAAACAGCCTGTTGAGTAAAGGGCTTTGGGCTATCTTCCACGAAAGGGCATGCTCCCGTCCGCCCGATCCGATTATTAAAACATTCTTTTTCTGCATTGTGTATCTCAAAATAAGGGAACTGACATTTTTACACCCGGAGTGCGCCGATAATTTCTTTTACCGATTTGCAATGGTGCCTGTCGAGGTACGCTTCAATTCCGTCAATAACCTGGTTGCAAACCATCGGATTGACGAAGTTGGCTGTACCGATTTCAATGGCGGTGGCGCCGGCCAGCAGGAATTCGATGGCATCGGATGCATTGGAGATACCGCCCATTCCTATCACGGGAACTTTCACCGCCCTGGCGACCTGCCATACCATACGCAGGGCAACCGGTTTTACGGCCGGCCCCGACAATCCCCCGGTGACCGTTGAAAGAAGCGGGCGCCGGTTTTCAGCATCGATGGCCATTCCAAGCAACGTATTGATCAGTGAAACCGAATCGGCGCCTTCGGCTTCAACCGCCAGGGCTATATCGGCAATACTGGTCACATTGGGCGATAGTTTTACGATCAGGGTTTTATCATAGGCTTTCCGAACCGCTTTCGTTACCAACCCGGCCATCTGGCAGGAAGTTCCGAATGCCATACCGCCTTCTTTCACATTCGGACAGGAAATATTTACTTCAATGGCGGAAACCTTTTCAAGCCTGTTGAGCTTTTCGGCTACTTCAACATAGCCGTCAATAGTTGAATCGCTTACGTTTACAATGATATTGGTATCGTAATGACTGATTTCAGGATAAATGGAGCTGATGAAGTAGTCCACCCCTTTGTTCTGCAACCCGACTGAATTTAACATTCCCATAGGCGTTTCTGCCATGCGGGGATAGCGGTTGCCTTCACGGTGTTTCGAAGTGCAGGCCTTTGTAATGATTGCGCCCAGACGGCTCACCTTATAAAAGTCGTCAAATTCAGGACCATAGCCGTATGTTCCCGAAGCGGGCATTACCGGATTTTTCAGATGGAGTTTGTTTATGTCGACCGAAAGATCTGCCATTTACCAGGGATATAATGATTCGTTATTCGTGATTCGCGGATTTTAAGTTTTGTGTTTGGCCTGACGTCTTACCCTCAACCTCGCCCAGGCAGGTAGACTGTTAGCTGTTAGCTATTAGCTATTAGCTCTTGGCCTTTGGCGTTTTGAGTTCTGAGTTTTGAGTTCTGAGTTTTGAGTTTCATGATTTGTGATTCGTGGAATTCGTGATTACGTTCGTGGAATTCGTAGTTCGTGATCATTCCCATCCCACTAAATCTCCTGAGTTAAAAACCGGCCCGTCGACGCAGGTTGTCCGGTTGCCGGTAGTGGTTTCGGCCACGCAGCAAAGGCAGGCCCCGATACCGCAAGCCATAAGGTTTTCGAGCGAAACCTCGCAGGGTGCCCCCATTTTGTGTGCAATACGGGCTACGGCTTTCATCATGGGATCAGGCCCGCAGGCATAGATCATGGCGTATTCTCCGGCAGCAGCAAAAGCCGGATGTTCGGTTACAAGCCCTTTGAAGCCCAGGGAACCGTCATCTGTCGTGATCCCCACCGAACCGTAAGCTTCATAGCGTTCAGCTTCCAGGATATCCTGAAACGACCGACCGCCAATCAGGATGGTAATCTCTTTGCCTTCAGCCTTCAGCCGTTTAGCAAGCAGCAGCATCGGCGCAATACCCACGCCACCCCCGACCAGCAGCACCTTTTTACCTTCAGGCACCGAAAATGAGTTACCCAGCGGATAAACAAGGTTCAGGCTGTCTCCCTCCCCCAGTTTAACCAGCGAAGCCGTCCCTTCCCCAACTACTTTTATCATCAGCGACAAGGTATTCTTTTCCGGATCGGCATCATAAATAGAAATTGGGCGCCGCAGATAGGTTGCCGACGACTTTTCGACGAGTAATTGGGCAAACTGCCCCGGTTGTATTTCAGGCAACTTTACAGGACACAGGAGTTCTAAAACGTGACAGCCCGGATTCACCTGCCTGTTCTGTATAATCCTGAAATCGTGGATATATTTCGTCATGGAGAAGTGACTGATTTTTTTGCTAAAATAGGTAAAAAAAAGTCCGCCATTTATGCGGACTCATCCTTATTCAGTGTCTTTTGGTTCAGCCGGCGGCGTATCCTCTTTTTCTTCACCCGGGGAAGTTTCTTCGGCCGGCGCCGAAAAATCGGTGATATCTTTCGATATCAGCAGGATGAACCAACTGATAACCTTACGCATATGGGAGATATAGAAACGGTCGCGGTCGAATTGTGGCATCACCGTTTCAAAATAGGTCCTTATATCTTTATCGCCGCCTTTAAGGTCAGGCAGTTTAACTTCGTCCTTCTTTTCATACATCAGCCTGAAGACTTCGCGAACCGGCATATCATCCCCATCTGTGTAAATGCTGATCTCGCCCAACGAACTGATTTTATCGCTGGCAAATGCCTGTAACCGCTTTCCGTCGATTAATGATTCAACAATGACACCTGTTTTCGATTGGGCCACTGTTTTGTACAGGCCAGGTTTGCCCGAAATGGCTAAATAATCTTTCAAATCCATGGAGTAGTTCAATTTTTCTGCAAAAGTACAAAAATACTTCGATGATGTCTATTGCCGTTTCCGGCATCATTTTTCCCGTATTTCGAATTTACCGGTGTAATTCGACGGGGTGACCTTATGCAGTTCCTTTTTAACCGCTGCCGGCAGGTTAAGGCCATCGATAAAATCGCTGATCGCTTTTTTGTCAATGTGCTTATTGGTGCGTGTAAGCTCTTTCAGCGCCTCATAGGGCTTGGGAAACCCTTCGCGGCGGAGGATGGTCTGGATGGCTTCGGACACGACAGCCCAATTATCTTCCAGGTCGGACTGAAGTTTTGCTTCATTCAGGATCAGCTTGTCGATACCTTTGAGCAACGATTTCAGGGCAATAACCATGTGCGCCAGCGGAACGCCGATATTTCGCGAAACCGTTGAATCGGTAAGATCGCGTTGCAGACGCGATACCGGCAGTTTGGACGAGAGAAATTCAAAAATGGCATTGGCAATGGCAAGATTACCTTCTGCATTTTCAAAATCGATGGGATTCACTTTATGCGGCATGGTAGAGGAGCCCACCTCGCCGGCCGTTATCTTCTGCCGGAAATACTCCATCGAAATGTAGCTCCAGATATCCCGGCTGAAATTAATCAGAATGGTATTGATCCGTTTTAAAGCATCGAACAGCGCCGCCATCGAATCGTAATGCTCAATCTGTGTCGTGGTGTGTTGCCGCTCAAGACCAAGTTGTTTTTTGACAAATGTGTCGGCAAAGGCAATCCAGTCGACGTCGGGATAGGCAATATAGTGGGCGTTCATGTTGCCTGTGGCGCCGCCGAATTTTGCTTCAAACGGAACAGCTTTCAGGAGTTTCAGTTGCTTTTTCAGCCTTTCAACAAAAACATACATTTCTTTTCCCAACAGGGTTGGCGAAGCCGGTTGCCCGTGTGTGCGAGCGAGCATGGAAACTTTCTGCCATTCTTTCGACTTTTTCAGCAGCTTTTCAACGAGGCTCTCAACTATGGGCAGCACCACTTCGTTCATCGCCTGTTTCAGGGCATAAGGCATAGCCGTATTGTTGATATCCTGCGAAGTAAGCCCGAAATGGACGAACTCGCGGTATTTGCCCAGTCCGGCCTTGTCGAGCTGCTTTTTCAGGAAGTATTCAACCGCTTTTACGTCGTGGTTAGTCACTGCTTCAATTTCCTTTACTTCCTGGGCGTCGTTAAAGGTAAAATTCCGGTAAACGGACTTGATTTGCGATATCATTTTCTTGTCGACTTCGGCCAGTTGCGGCAACGGAAGGTTGCATAATGCAACAAAGTATTCAACCTCAACAAAAACCCGATAGTTGATCAGCGCTGCTTCGCTGAAATAATAGGACAGGTTTTCGACCTGTTTTCGGTAACGGCCGTCGACCGGTGAAATCGCATTGATAGGGGAAAGTTCCATGCCTGATTGTTTGAATGAAAATGAGGCGGTAAAAGTATAAAACCACAGACGATATAGGCAAGTACTTTCTAAACAATTTGCCAACAATCAGAAACCCAGCGATTTGTTAACAATAAAAACCGAAAAATCAGCCAAAGCGGGCTTCTTTTTCAGGACAAGATAAGCATTGCAACCGCGCTCAGGGCTGTCGCAATCTGTACAATAACCCGTGACGGTACAGGGCGTGCGGCGGTTGAGGCGTTTCATGTTCACCGGAGCTGCAATCATGCGGATGCGTTCCCAGGCGGCTGCTTCATCCTGACAGATTTTATTGACGCCTGCCACCACGATCACCTTCTTGGGGCCGAAGACCATAGCCGATATCCGGTTGCAGGTTCCGTCTACGTTAAAAATATGTCCATCAAGGGTGATAGCGTTGGCCGAACAGATAAACACGTCGCAAACCTGCTGCTGACGCATGATATCAAGTTTCTGCGCTGCATCAAGTCCGGGAGCATTGTGATCAAGGATAACGACCGGAATTTTTTCTATCAATTCCGGAAGCCCTAACTGCTTCACGGTGTACGACCCGCCGAAGGCTATCCTGTCGCCGGGATTAATCTGACTGAGAATGCGGTTCCGGGCCTCTTCAGGCAGTTCAAGGTATTCGGCGCGAAAATTATTTTTGCGGAGGCTCTCCGCGGTTTTTTCACCGAGGGCTTTACTGTGCCACCCGTGCAAACCTGAGACGAAATTGTCGGCAGTATTATCCATAGTTTACCTGTTTTATGGGGGCGCTAAAGTACAAAGGAATAGGGTGATGTTATGGGAATTGCGAACAGAAACAGGTGTTGTAATTACTAGCGGGAACCGGCAATACGGCGCCGGCATTTTGCAAGGGGTTGTGCGTCCATTATTTACGCGGTATAATTCTTTAAAGGAACGATTGGGAGTTTGAAAATGGGCCAATTTGAAAATTTGAAAATGATTTGTTTCAATTCCTCAAAGGTGCGATTGGGAGGCATGGTAATCTGCAGGAGAAGGCAGAAAACTTCCGTTTCAATTCCTCTAAGGTGCGATTGGGAGACAGTTGTAATTACCACGTTCATCGCTACTGATGCGAGTTTCAATTCCTCTAAGGTGCGATTGGGAGAAAGTTATTCAACTCGCCTAAAGGGTTTCCGATTTGAGTTTCAATTCCTCTAAGGTGCGATTGGGAGAAAGGGAAGATCTGAACGGTATGTATTTCCGTTCTTCCGTTTCAATTCCTCTAAGGTGCGATTGGGAGGAATGATAGAAACAAAAAAACCGCCCCTTAACCGGTTTCAATTCCTCTAAGGTGCGATTGGGAGCAAAAGCCGCATATATAACATCACCATTAGTTTCAGGTTTCAATTCCTCTAAGGTGCGATTGGGAGGTTGAAATGTTCAACCTTTTCAGATATTAG
>Ga0209099_1000757_pt1 | contig 36636 bp, 29 predicted proteins | sample AD_JPNHW2_MetaG_FD_184430 | JGI IMG/M metagenome (GOLD analysis project Ga0209099, IMG submission 184430) | Active sludge microbial communities of municipal wastewater-treating anaerobic digesters from Japan - AD_JPNHW2_MetaG (SPAdes) (version 2) | ecosystem: Engineered > Bioreactor > Anaerobic...
GCATGGCCGACCTCGTGAAGTCGCAGGGCTACACCGTGGTCGGAGCGGACAACGCCTTCTGGTGGCAGAAGTAAGGAGAAGGAAATGAAGAAAACCAACAACATCGCCCGCATGGCGGTCGGAGCCTTCGCTGCACTCCTCCTCCTCGGAGCCTGCGCTACCCTCCCGACCGCGTCTTCCGTGGGCCGCCTTTCCGGCCCCCTCGTTTCCACCGGCTTCCCCCAGGACTCGCAACTTTCCGCCTACGCCAGGGAAGGCCTTTCGAGCCTCTCGACCTTCCAGCTCGCCAACGGCATTCCCGTCGTGGTCAGGAGGAACGCCGCGAGTCCCGTGCGCAACCTGACCCTCGTGATCAGGGGCGGAGCCACCGCCGCCACGCCCGCCACCGCCGGCTACGAGAGCCTCGCGCTCAACGTGATGGCCCGGGCGAGCGCCAGGTATTCCTATGACGACATCCAGGCCCTCCTCGACGAGACGAGCGCCAGCATGGGACCTGGCGCCAACCTCGAGTACTCGACCTACAGCCTGACGGCCCTGGACAAGTACTTCGCCAAGCTCCTCCCCGTCTGGGCAGACACCCTCATGGCTCCCGCCTTCACGCAGGAGGACTTCGACCAGGTTCTCTCGCAGGCCAAGCTCGCGGTCCAGGCCAAGGAGAAGGATCCCTGGCAGCGCACCGGCGTCATCATCAATGCCGCCTTCTTCGCCGGCCACCCCTATGCGCCCGCTCCGGAAGGCACCAAGGATTCCCTGGCCGCGGCCACCCTCGACGCGGTCAAGGCCTGGTACGCCAAGAGCTTCTCCGCCGACAGGATGTTCATCGTCGCTTCCGGCGACTTCGACCCCGCGACCCTCAAGAAGGACCTCGATGCCGCCATCGGCGCCCTGCCCGACCGCAAGGCCGGCGTCCCCGCCCTTGCGCCGCGCTTCCCCCTCACGGGAGCGAGCAACCTCATCAAGGTCGAACATCCCTCCGCGAAGAGCATCGCCTTCGTGCGCGGCGACTTCTCCGCTCCCTCTCCCGGCGCGTCTGACTACATGGCCGCCAACATCGCCTTCAAGATGTACTCCGACCTCCTCTTCAGCGTCGTCCGCGACGAGCACGGCGCCGTCTACACGCCGAGCGCCTACATCAGGTCCTTCGGCGCGAACTACGGTTCCATCGTCATGTACAAGACGAACGTGCCCGGCAAGATCAAGGCCTACATCGACGAGGCCACGGCCCAGTTCGCGGCCGGCAAGATCCTCTCGCCCGACGCCGCCGCCGACGGCAGCTCTCCGCGCATGTCCATCGAGGACGGACTCGCCATGTACAAGGCCCAGTTCGCCAACGAGTACTTCGAGAAGCTCCAGACCAACAGCGCCGTCTCCGGCCTCATCGCCCAGTCCGTGATCACGACCGGCGACTGCCGGACCTGGCTCCTCGACGCCCAGCGCATCGACTCCGTCACCGCCGCCGAGGTCAAGGCCGCCGCGGCCAAGTACATCTTCGGCAACAAGATCACCTGGGTCGTCCTCGGCACGAAGGAGAACCTCGCCACCGTGTCCGACGCCGATTTCCAGGCCTTCAAGATGTAGGGAAAACTCCCTGAAGGAAGAAGGGTCGCCTCCGGGCGGCCCTTCTTTTTACGTTGTGCGACATTGTGTTGTGCGGCGCTTGGCGCCTGCCATGAGACTCGGGCCGCGCCGCGGGCCGCGGGGGGTAGTCCGCGGCGGGGCCTCGATGCCTGCCCGGCTAGTTCCCGTCCCCGTCGCTTGCGGGCTTGTGCCCGCCAGTGCCATCGTTTCCGCCCTTCAGCCTGCCCGTGTCGCTTCCCGGAGCGGGGCGATCGAGGGGGCGCGGGGCGCGCCAGCGCAGGCGGAACCTCCGCCCGAGGGACGAGAGCGAGAGGAGGCGCGAGATGGCGCTCGAAACCGCGAGGCCGGCGGCTATGGCCCCCGCGGCCATGAGGGTCTCGAAGCCTGCCTGGAGGCTGCCGGGGAGGTTGCCGTTGACCGACTCGAGCATGGTCTGGTACATGCCGCTCCCCGGCACGATGGGGAGTATGGCGCAGACTATGTAGATCGAGGCGGGGCGCTTCACGATCACGGCCACGATCTCGGCCCAGAGCCCGATGACGAGGGCGGCCGCGAAGAAGGCCGTCTTGGGGCTGCCGGCGTCGAGGGCGAGGGAGTAGACGCCCCAGCCCAGGATTGCGCCTACCGCGGCGAGGGGTACGTCCCGCAGCTTGCAGTCGAAGAGGAGGGCGAAGCCCACCGTGCCGCCCGCGGCCCAGAGGAGGGGGAGGAGGTGGCTCATGCGATGCTCCAGCCGAGGAGGCGCCAGAGCTCGAAGGCGGCGCCGGCTCCGATGGAGATGGCCGCCGCGGAGATGAAGGCGTCTGCCGCCCTGGCCACGCCGGCGACGAGGTCGCCCGCGATGATGTCGCGAATGGCGTTGGTGATGGCCACCCCGGGCACGAGGAGCATGATGACGCCGATGATGGCTATTGACGGGTTGGTCACGATGCCGGCGCGCGCGCAGAGGAGGCAGGCGATGGCCGCGGCCGCCCCGCCCACGATGTTGGTGAAGAAGTCCGAGATCCGCCGCCAGGCCAGCGCCCGCGTTATGCGCGACAAGATGGCGCCGATGGCCGCGGCGGCCAACGCGTCATTCCACAGGCCCCCGAAGAGGAGGGTGAAGAAACCCGTGCCCAGCGCGGCGGCGAGGATCGAGAGCAGCGTGGAATGCCCGCCTATCTCCTCGATGCGGCCGAGCTCTGCGGAGGCCCCCTCGAAATCGAGCAGGCCCGCGTAGAGCTTCCTCGACAGGTCATTCACGAGGGCTATGCGCTCGAGGTTCATCCTCCTCGACGAGACGCGCCGAATGATGGAACGGACATGGCCGTCGAGGCCGTAGAACGACAGCATGATGCCCGTCGGCGTGGCGAAGCACTCGGCCTCGACGCCGCCCAGCGCGGAACAGACTGCCTGCGCGGTCTCTTCCGCCCGGTAGGTCTCGGCACCGCTCTCGAGCACTATCCTGGCGGCGTCCGCGGCAAGGAGGAGGACTTCTTCCGGGTCCGGCGATGATTCTTCCTGGCTCATCGCTTCCACTCTCGCCGCAGAACACCGCGCGCGTCAACGGGTCGGCGCGCCGCTTTTCCTTGACCCATTCCATGCCGCGCGATTAAGCTGTCTACATGGCTCCCAAAGGCCGCAAATTCTCTTCGCGCGGATACGTCCTGAGCATCGGCCTTGTCGCGATCTTCCTCGGATGCGCGTGGTATGCGGCGGGGGTCTACTCAAACAGGGCCTATGCGGCCTTCGCAACCCGGGACAGGGAGCTCCAGATAGACCTGGCGCGCGCCGCCATGCAGAGCAGCTACCAGCAGATCCTCAGGGAATCCGCCATCCTTGCTTCCTATTCTTTTGCCGAGTACGAGCGCGGCACGAGGAGCCTTGCCTCCATGAAGGCCCTGCTCGATGCGGAACTCGCGACCTATACCGAGGAGCTCGTCTACATCTACTTCGACGGCGATGGGCCTCCCATGCTGCCGGAGAGCGCCCATCCCTCGGCCGCCCTCGTCGCCGCACTCGAAGGCCAGAGCCGGGAAATGTGGAAGGTGCTGGCGGGACGCGAAGGCCCCTATGTGATCCCTGGACCCGACGCCGATCCCGAACCCTATTTCATGGTCTTCCACCCGGTCCGCGTCGATGGGCGCCTCCGGGGCGTACTCGGCCTGGCCGTGGGCTTCGGCAAGTCCATCACGAAATACGTCTATCCCCTGAGGAACGAAAGGGGGCGGAACGTATACCTCCTCGCCGCGGATGGCCGAGTGCTGTGGCCGGCCGGCGCAGAGGCGCCGCAGGCAGGCAGCCCCGGCCTCCCGGCCGGCTCCACCCTGACCTCGAGGACCTTCCTCCTTGGCAACGAAAGCTTCATGCTGGTCGGCACCGACAGCAACACGGCCTTCCGGGGCGAGCTTGCCGAGGTTGACAGGATCCGCGCCATCATCACGATACTCGGCACCATCATCGGCGTAGCCGCGGTATACGGAATCATCCGCCTTTACTATGCCGAGGCGCGGAGGAACAGCCTCGTCGAGCAGGAGGAGCTCCTCAGGGAGAGCGTCAAGCGCCGCGAGGAGGAGCTCCGCGAGTCGGAGCTCATGTTCGAGGCCGTGTTCGAGGGTGCCTTCGACGCGATACTGATCCTCGACAACGCCGGAACCATCCTCCGCTGCAACCGGCGCGCCGTCGAATCCCTCGACCAGGACGGGACGGGCATCCTCGGCTCGCGCCTCTCCCTACTCTCTCCGGGCGTCCAGGCCAACGGACAGAGCAGCACGGAGGCCGAGGCCCAGCACCTCGCACGGGCCATCGCCGGCGAGTATCCCCGCTTCGAGTGGGCGCACCGGCGTCCCGACGGGAACACAGCCCACTTCGAGGCCGGACTCGCCTGCCTCCGAAGCCGGGAGGGCTGTTTCGTGGTGGCCATCCTCCGGGACATCACCGAGCGGAAGCGCGAGGAGACCGAGCTCAGGATGGCCCTCGAGGACCGCGAGCTCCTCTTCGGCGAGCTCCATCATCGCGTGCGCAACAACCTCCAGCTCATGGACAGCCTCATCGAGCTGCAGAAGAGCTACGAGGCCCCCGAAGCGGCAGCCGCGCTCTCCAAGGTCCAGTCACGCCTCGCCGCGCTCGCCGTTTCCTACCTCATCACATCTGATAGCCCCGGCTCCCTCCGGGTCGACTCGCAGCGTTACTTCGGCCTCGTCTGTTCCCTCTGCCGCGAGGAAGCGGTCGGGCGAGGGGTCAGGCTCACGACCAACCTCGAGGCTGAGTCCTTCCTCCTTCCCCTCGACGCGGCCGTGCCCCTCGGCCTCGTACTGCGCGAGCTCATCCTGAACTCGGCGATGCACGGCTACGGCGCGGGTGAGTCGGGAACGGTGGAGATCTCCTTCATCAGGAAGGGCTCGAGGGCCGACCTGCGCGTGGCGGACAACGGGCGGGGCATGGCCGAGACCTCGCCGGAGGGCCTCGGGCTCACCCTCGTGCGCGCCCTCGTCGCCCAGCTGGGCGGCGAATTCCGTTTCGAGGGCGGGAGCGGCTGGGCCGCGGCGAACGCCTCTTTCCCGATGGCCTAGTCGGCAGACGCCCTAGCGCGCAAAGCGGGCGGTGAGGGCGACGCCGAGTATCATCTGGTCGAAGAAGCCCAGGTCCTCGCCTGCCCAGAGATTGAAGATTGGCCAGTAGGCCTTGAAGGCCAGGCCGAAGCTGAGCTTCTCCTTCGCCGCGTACTCGAAGCGGAGGATGGTCGAGGGCAGGAAGAAGCGGCCCATGGACCAGTAATACAGGTTTATGGTCTGCAGCACGGCATCATCGTCGCTCGTGTCGCCCTGGATCCCGATATCAGGAGCGGCCTTGATCCCTACCCGGAGGTGGAGGGTGAGGCCGGCTCCTGCCGACATGTGGAAACGGGGGCCGAGCCGCAGCTCGAGGAGGAAAGGCAGGTCGAGGAGGGCCCCGATCATGTAGACGTCCCTGAGTTCGGCCCCGCAGGGCACGGCCTTGCCGGCGGCGCTCAACGTGTAGTAGTTGCCGTAGAGCGTGAGGCCGGGCTCGAAGCCGAACAAGCCCTTGCTGCCCAGCCCGTATTCGAGGGCAAAGCCGAAGCTGTCCGTGATGAGGTGCGTCGTCGCGATGCCTGATTCCGGATCGAGGTTGGCGATGAAGATGAGGCCGAGCTCCGGCCGGTAGGCAGAGGGAGAGGCGAGCCAGGCGCCGAAGCCCTTCCTTGCAGCCGCAGGGGCGCCGGTCGGGATGGCCGCATCCGCGGTCGTGCCGGTAGCGGCGGGGGCCTCCGCCGGAACTGCCGGAGGGGCTGACGCTGCCGGCGCGGCGGTCTGGGGCGCCAGTGCCCCTGTCGAGGTCCCTTCCTGCGCCGAGAGCGCGCCTCCCGTGAGTACAAGGATGCAGGCGAGCGCAATGGCTCCCGCGATCGATCTATTCAGGCTGCCCATGACCATACTATACCGCGCCGCCTGCCCGGGCGCCATGTCCGGTTCAGGCTGGACCGCGCCGGGGCGCAAGCCCCTGCGATTGCCTCGCAGGCGCCTTGAATGGTAGAACTAGCCATTCTTGCTGACATCGCGCCTCCCTTGCGCCGGCCTGTCCGGGCGGGAAGGCGGGGAGATCGAAATGTCCCGCAAAACGCAAAGCAATCCTGCCTGGTATGACCTCGACAACGCCGCGAAACTCTATCCCGCCGTACGCAGCAGCGATTGGGGCGCCGTCTATCGCATGGCCTGCTATCTCGACGAGGACGTCGATCCCGGCCGCCTGCAGGAGGCGCTCGAAGCGACGCTGCCCCGCTTCCCCATGTTTGCCGTGAGCCTCCGGCGCGGCCTCTTCTGGTACTACCATGAAACGTTGCGCGGCGCGCCCCGCGTCGAGGAGGAGACGGCCTTTCCCTGCATCATGCCCGACGCTCTCGACAACGACTGTTTCCTTTTCCGCGTCCAGTACTGGAAACGGCGCGTCTCCGTCGAGTTCTTCCACTCGCTGGCCGACGGCACGGGCGCCATCACCTTCCTCAAGACCCTCGTGGCCGAATACCTCGAGCGTGGCGGGGTCCACATCCCGGCCTGCGAGGGGATCCTGGACCGGCGCGCGCGGCCCGATGCCGGCGAGCTGGAGGATGCCTTCCGCCGATATGCGGGCAGCCCCGAAGGCGGGAGCTTCCGCGAGACCAGTTCCTGGGAGCTGCCCTTTGACGCCCTGCCTCCGCCCTGGTTGCGCGTAACGCATGGAATCGTGGACTCGGGCAGCCTTGCCGCGGCGGCCAAGGCGAGAGGCGCGACCATCACCGCGCTTCTTGTCGCCCTGTTCCAGCTTTCCCTCGACGCGGTGCAGCGCGACGAGGAAGGCCTGCCGCAGAAGCCCGTAAAGGTCTCGGTTCCCGTGAACATGAGGAAGTACCACCCGTCACGGACCCTGCGGAACTTCTCGCTCTTCACGAACGTGCCCCTGCCGGTCTCCCCCTTCCCGCCGGACCTCGACGAGGCCGTCCAGGCTGCGACCGCGGCCATGGCCGCGGGGCTCGATCCGGCCGTCCTGGGCCGGATGATGTCGTTCAACGTGAGCGCCGAGCTCTCCCCGGCCCTGAAGCCCATGCCCCTCTTCGTGAAGCGCCTCGCCCTCAGGGCCGCCAACTCCCTCGTGGGCGAGAACCAGTTCACCGCCTCTCTCTCGAACATAGGCCTCGTCGACCTTCCCACCCCCATGCGCGACCACGTGACCCGCTTCGATTTCGTCATCGGCAGATCTCGCAAGGCCAACGTCAACTGCTCCGTGGTGGGCTACGGCGGGAAGGTGGTGATAAGCCTTTCCTCATCGGTCGCGGAACGCGATGTCGAGGACGGTTTCTTCCGCAGGTTGCGCGATCTCGGCCTCGACGTGATCCTGGAGGGCAACGTGGAGACGGCGGAGGGGGCCGCGGTTCCGGGCGGCGCATCCGACGCGGCAGGAGCCGTCGATGCCGCCGGTGCCGCGGGCGCAACCGACGATGTCGGCGCGGCCGCGGCCGCCCTCGCATCCACCGCGCCCTCGGCCTATCCGGCCCCCGGCCTCCTCGGCCCAGGGATGGCGAAGCGGAAAACCGTCGATCGCGTGATCGGCTCCGTCGCGGTCCTTTCATCCCTGCTGCTCGTCTTCCTCAACCTGGTCTGCGGCCCCGGAGGGAGCCTGTGGAGCGCCTTTGCCGTGGGCGCCATACTCTCGGCCTGGGCCCTCTGGCGGGCGCCTTTGTCCCTCCCCAAGCCCCGCCTGCCCTACTTCGTATTGCTCGCGGAGGGCCTCTCGGTCGGCTACCTCGGCCTCGTGGCCATCCTGTCGCGGGGTGGGGTCTGGTACCTGTCCTATGTTCTGCCCTCAATCTCCATGGCTTCCTCCGCCATCCTTGCGGCGAGCGCGGTCTTCGGGAAAAGGGCCTTCAGGAAATCCTACGTGCCGCTTGCCCTGAGCCTCTGTCTCGGCGTCCTCTCCTTTCCGGCCGCGGCCCTTGCCGGGGGAGACCGGATCGTTGCCGGTATCGCTTTCTTCTTCTCGATGGCGGGATTGGGCGTGGCCGCCTGGCGGGGCAGAAAATGGTGGCGCAACGAGTTCAGACGGAAGTTCCACCTCTAGGCCGCGGTTCGTCGCGCGCGCAATCGGCGGCTGAACAATGAAGCCCATGCGTTCGCATGGGCTTCATTGTTTTTGCCTGGGGGCCGCCGAGGCTGGCTCTATGCCTAATCCGGTGGCGGCTGACCCGTCAGGTCCGGCTGTCAGGGCAGGGGCAGTACGCTGATGCCCGCCGCGCTCACCGCGGGGAAAGTGCCGCTCTCCCAGGAGACCACGGCAAGGCCTCCGCCGGTGGCCGATCGGCCGTCAGCCCCGCCGGCCACGGTGATCCCGACGCCGGCGCCGCGGGCCATGAAGATCGCCGCGATGCCCGATACCTCGGCGCCCGGTATCGCGGGCCGCACCGTGAAGGCCTTGGCGGCGCCGCCCGAGGCCCAGGCCGCGGCGCCCGACCGCAAGGCCACGGCCGCCTCGTCGCCATCGACGGAGAGCCAGGCGTAGGCTTCGGCCGCGTCCTCGAGGGCGCCTGAGGAGAGCCAGTAGACATCAGCGCCGGAGCCGTCCTTCGCGTGGATGAGTAGCCCCTGGCCTGCAGCGAGGCCGAGGGCAGTGACCGCCTGGCGCAAGGCCATCGGACCCGAGGCGAGGGAGCGGGGCGCGAGGGCCGCCTCGAAGAGGTCGCGCCGCAAATCGGTGGCGGACTTGCGGTTTTCAGGCGATGAGAGGGAAGCGTAGCGGAGCCGGGCGCCAAGGGGAGCCTCGGCGCGGAACTCGGCGTACCAGCGGCCCGAGGGCCCTGGCAGGAGGGCGAAGAGGTCCTCGCCCTCCTCCCCGAGGCGGGGCAGGGTGGTGGCCGTACCTTTGTCGTCGATGACGAGGAGCTCGGGCGAGAAGTCGCTGCGAGGCGGAAGCCCCGCCGTGAAGGGATCTCTCGAGAGCTCGAGGAGGAAGCTGCTAGTGCGCACATCTCGGGGCCAGAGGCCAGCGACCTGCTGGCCGCCCATCTCGGGAAGGCCCAGGCTCCTCACCTTGTAGGCCGCACCATCGGGCGAAGGCTCGACATAGCCGAGGCCGTAGCGGTTGAGGGCCGCGAGCACATAGCCGCCCGAAGCGGGGGCGGACAGGGCCGCGGCGCGGAGGGCCAGGGGCGAGGCCACTGCCTCGTTGCCGGCGGCTCCGCGCGAGGTGCCGTAGCAGGCCGCGGAGAGGGGGACGAGGCCGTCCTGGCTTGCGAGGAAGTCGCCCTGGACAGCGGCTTGCCAGGGGTATTCGGGTGGCTGCGTGGCCGGCGTCACCGCCGCGGCCTTCCTGCCGCCGCAACCCGAGAGGGCCAGGGCGGCGAGGGCGGCGAGGGCGGCGAGGGCGGCCGCGACGAGGACCGCGCCTGCGGCCCGGCCGGCCAAGCCGATTCGCTTCGTCATGCCCGGATCAGTAATTCCTGCGCGAAGGCGCGCAAGGCGCCTTCGCGTCGACGAAGCTGCGCTTCATCGGCATCCCGTAAACAAGCCCGCCAAGCATTTTCAGTAATTCCTCGCAAAGACCGCCAAATGCTTGGCGGGCTTGCCGCAGAGGCAGCACGTCCCTTCGACATGGTCCTGGCCGTCGAGGGGGAGGCAGCGGATCGTGACCTTGGTCTCCGCCTTGAGGGCGGCCTCGCACTCGCGGTCGCCGCACCAGAGTCCTTCGGCAAAGCCGCCCATCGCGGTCGCGGTGCCGGCCTCGTCGCCCTGGTCCTTGCCGTAGAAGGCGAGGAGCTCGGCCCTGTCGGCGACCCGCTTCGTGTTCTCCTTGCGGAAGGCGAGGGCCTTGTCATAAAGGTTCTTCTGTATGGCGTCGAGGAGGCCGAGGGCCGTGGCGGGAAGGCCCGCGACCTCGTAGGCCGCCTTCTCGCCCGTGTCGCGGCGGACGACCATGGCCTTGCCCTCGGCCATGTCGCGTGGACCCACCTCGATGCGGAGGCAGACGCCGTTCATCTCGTGCTGGGCGAACTTCCAGCCGGGGCTCTGCGTGTCGTCGGCGTCGAGGATGGCGCGGATGCCAGCGGCCTTGAGCTCGGCGAGGAGCTTCTCGCAGTAGGCGAGGACTGCGGGCGCGGAGTCCTTCTTGAGGATCGGCACGATGACCGCCTGCTCGGGAGCGAGGGTGGGCGGCAGCACGAGGCCCTTGTCGTCGGAATGGGTCATGATGATGGCGCCGATGAGCCGCGTGGAGACGCCCCACGAGGTCGCCCAGGCGTACTCGAGCTTGCCCTCGCGCGACTGGAACTGCACGTCGAAGGCCTTGCCGAAGTTCTGGCCGAGGAAGTGGGAGGTGCCGGCCTGGAGGGCCTTGCGGTCCTGCATCATCGCCTCGATGCAGTAGGTCGCCACGGCGCCCGCGAACTTCTCGGCCTCGCTCTTCCTGCCCGCGATGACGGGGAGGCAGAGGTAGCGTTCAGCGACATCCTTGTAGACCCCGAGCATCCGCATGGTCTCCTCGACGGCTTCCTCCTCGGTCTCGTGGGCCGTGTGGCCCTCCTGCCAGAGGAACTCCGAGGTGCGGAGGAAGAGGCGGGTGCGCTTCTCCCAGCGCATGACCGAGCACCACTGGTTGTAGAGCAGCGGGAGGTCGCGGTAGGACTGGATCCAGTTCTTGTACATGTACCAGATGATGGTTTCCGAGGTCGGGCGGACGCAGTAGGGCTCCTCGAGCTCCTCGCCGCCGGCATGGGTCACGACAGCGAGCTCGGGCTTGAAGCCCTCGACGTGGTCCTTCTCCTTCTGGAGGAAGCTCATGGGGATGAGCATGGGGAAGTAGGCGTTCTGGTGGCCCGTCGCCTTGAACTGCTTGTCGAACTCGGCCTGGATGCGTTCCCAGATCGCGTAGCCGCGCGGCCTGATCACCATCGCGCCCTTGACCGGGCTGTAGTCCGCGAGCTTCGCGTTGAGGACGATGTCGATGAACCACTGCGAGTAATCGACGCTCCGGGGGGTGATCTTGTCTGCCATGCTGGCTACCTCTGTATGGAAAGTATGGCGGGAATAATAGCGCGAAGGGGCAGGATCGAGGAAGGGGGGAGCACATTCCTGTCTGGCATTCGCGCTGGCCCCATTGAACCTTTTCATGGCGGTCCAGGGCGGGGCCTGTGCGGCGGAAAAGGCGGGACTACCTGCGCTTCGCTCCGGTGTCCCGTCTTTTTCGCCGCACACCCGCCGCTCCGCATCGGCAGGAAAAGGTCGGGACTGGGTTCAACGTTCGAGTACCCGACGGGAAAGCGTTTGCCGCTTCGTCCATGTGCCAGCGCGAATCATTTACCGGGCTTTCCATACTGTTGCCGCTCGGGGCGCGGCTCCCCCTCGCTTCGGCGTCCTCGGCCTGGGGTCAGACCCTAAGCCAAAGCCGGCGCCTCCCGCCTGGGGTCAGACCCCAAGCCAAAGCCGGCGCCTCCCGCCTGGGGGCAGACCCCAGGCCTCCGGTCGCCTTCGCTGCCCCCACTCCGGGTTACGAGCCGTCGGGGCGGGCTTGGCCTTTGCGTGTGGGGCGGCTACCATCGGGGGAGGCTGTCGCCGGGGCGCCGTAGGTACGACGCGTCGCGACAGCGGAAGGGAGCCGTATGAGAGTCTTCATTCCCGTTTTCTCGCCCTCGACGGGCACCTGGGGGAGCCTGACGAGGGTCCTCGCCGTGGCGGGAGCCCTGGGCCGGAAGGGCCACGAGGTGGCCTTCTGCGCCTCGGGGCCGATCACGGGCAGGCTCGAGGCCGCGGGCTACAAGGTCTACGAGATGCCCGCGGCGACCATGTTCGGACTCCCCGAGGGCATCTCGAGGCGCCTCGCCGCGAGGAGCCAGAATGCCTCGATCCCCATGCCCCAGGGCCGCTCCGTCGGCTCGGTCTGGTTCGTCCTCAAACTCTCGGGCATGACGGGCTACCCCTACCTCTCGCGCCTCGTCGAGGCGGAGCTTGATGCGGTGGGCGATTTCAGGCCCGACCTCTTCTTTACCGAGATGGATCCCGGCGCCTTCGTCGTGTCGAAGCTCGCGGGCATCCGCCTCTTCGCGACCTATGCGAGCGTCATGGCCCGCGGTATCGGCTCCGGGGCCTGGCGGGAGCTCGACCGGTCCATGGCGAGGATCCTCTCCGACCATGGCTCGGCACGGCCCATCCCGTCCGGGCTCTACCCCGATCCCGACGTCGTCAAGATCATCCCCTCGATCCCGGAGCTCGAGGAAGCGGGCCTTGGCGGAGACGAGTATCATTTCGTGGGCAGCCTACTCAAGTCCTTCCGTTCGGGAGGAGACCCCGATTTCGACTTCGAGCCTGGGAAGCGCTATGTCTTCGTCTACGTCGGGACGGGTTCGGTTTCGATGAAGCGCGTGATGAAAGTCCTGCCCGAGGTCTTCCCCGCGGGCTCGGACACCGTCTGCCTCGTGGGTTCCCAGAGCGCCAGGGGCGAGACGCGACTCGGCAACGTCGTGATCCGCCCCTTCTTCGACGGTGACGCGGCCATCCCGCGCTGCGACTGGGTCATCTGCCATGGCGGTCACAACACCATCATCCAGTCCCTCCTCGCCGGGAAGCCCCTCCTCATCTTCCCCGGCCCCATCTTCGAGCGGCGCTTCAACGCCAGCATGGTGGCCAAGGCCGGCGCGGGCCGCTTCGCGGAGCTCGGGGACTTCAACCCGGCCTGGCTCTCGGCCGCCCTGCGCGACCAGCCACGCTACGCGGCCTGCGCCGCAGCCCTGGGATCGCGCATCGCGTCCCATGGCGGCCCTGCCGAGGTCGTTGCCCTCATGGAGCGCCGCGCGAAACTCCCCGGTTCCGCCGATTCCCCGCAATAAAACCGCCCCCGCGTGGCTTGTTCATGGCGGAAGGGGGAGGGGCGCGCATGGGTAATGGCAGACCGGAGGAACTCCGCGACGACCTCATGCGTTACGTGCGTTCCCGCTTCGCCAACGTGCCGGGCATGGACCTCGCCTGCGAGGATATCGTGGACGAGGCCTTTGCCGCGGTGCTCGCCGGGCCGAGGGCCGCCGAGTTCTCGGACAACTTCGCCTACCTGTCCCGCGTGGCCACGAACCTCGCCTGCGGTGCCTGGCGGGCCGCCCGGAAGGACGCGGAGCTCGATGCGGGCATGGGTGATCCCGATCTTGTCGCGGCCGGCGAGGATCCCGGCCTGCCCCTCTTCCGGGAGGAGGCCGCGGCGGCCATCGCCGCTTCGCTGGATGCGTTGCGCGATGTCGAACGATCGGTGATCCGCCAGCGCTACTGGGAGGGTCTCGCCTTTGCCGAGATCGCACAACGATCAGGCCTCCCTCTCGGCACGGTCCTCTCCCTCCATCATAGGGCCCTCGCCCGGCTCAGGCCCCTCGTGGCCCGGTACTTCGGCGACGAGGCACATGGCGAGGGGCCCTTCTCCGGCGGGGAGGGCGAGGCGGGGACTGGACCCTACTCGCGGTACTTCTAGAGGAGGCTCGCATGGACGACGAACGGACGATCTGGAGATGCGGAATCCTGGCCGAGCGGCTCAGGAACCTCGGGCAGTCGGTGGCCCTCGAGGCGGCGAGCCGCGATTCGAGGCCCTTCGCCATCGTGGCGGACGAGACCCTGAAGCTGGCCCTGGAGGTCGAGGCTGCCGTCGATGCCGCGCGCTTCCCCGGTCCGGGGCCGGCGGGAGGTCGGGATTTCCCCATGGCGATCGCGGAACCCGCGCGCTGCCTTTCCCTCCTCGCCATCAACTCGGCCATCGAGTCCATCAACTCGAAGGGAGGCGCTGCGGTCGCCATCTGTGTGGACGGGATCCGCGAGGCAGCCCTGGAGCTCGAGGCCCTCTGCTCGGGCGAGCCCCCCCGCGGCGCCGGGGCCGACCTGCCCGCGGTTGCCTCGCCCAGCCTCGCCTCGACGGCCCGCGACTACCTGCTGGCCTTCTCCTCGGGCGGACAGCGCTTCCTCGAGAACTTCGGCTACCTGCGGGAAGTCATGCGATACAGCTACGCCCTTCCCTGTCTCGAGGGGGCAACGCTCCATATCCGGGACCACGCCTGGCCCTTCATCGACCTCGCGGCGGCCCAGGGCCTGGCCGTCGCTCCCGGTGAGGACCGGGATGTCATCGTCGTCCGCGCGCGCTGGGAGGGCGCCGACGGCCGGGAGTACGCCGTAGCCGTCGACCGCCTCGGGGCGAGGGCCATCCTCAGGCCCCGCGTCGGCCGCCTTGCCGAGCCCAGGATCGATGCGCCGCTCGCAGGCCTGGTCCGGGAGTGCTGGGACGCTTCCGACGGTTCGCAGTTCCTCTTCCTGGACTGGCCCCGGCTGGCGGTTTACTGAAGCTGGAAAGTTGGCCGAAATCGTTTGACTGATTGACTTAAAGGGTCAATAATTCAGCCATGTCGGATGAGCCCAGCCAGTTCAAAACCGAGCGCCTCGAGCTTCTTTTTGCCGCCAGCCTCAGGCTCTTTGCGCGCTACGGCTTTGCCCGCACCCGGGTGGAGGATGTCGCTCGCGAGCTCGGCATGACCAAGGGCAACCTCTACTTCTACGTGAGGAGCAAGGAGGAGCTTTACTTCCGGACGGTCGACTGGGCCCTCGGCGCCTGGTGCGCGGAGATCGAGGCTTCGATCTTCGGCGCTGCCGGCCCGGCCGCCGCAACCGGCCGGAGGGGCAAGAGCGCTGTAGGCCTTGGCGCCCCCGCTCTCGGCGAAAGCGCCGCGGCGCGCTTCGGCCGCATGGCGCGGGGCGCCTTCGGCTACATGCGGGAGCACCCCGACCTCCGCGCCGTCATCGAGGCCGACCCGACGATCTATTCCCTCGACCCCCACGAGGACCGCTTCGCCGAGGTCAATGCGAGGGCGCGCAACGTCATGTGGCGCCTCATCGTCGAGGGCCAGGCATCGGGCGAATTCCGCTCCGACCTCGACCTCGAGGCCACGGCCGATTTCATGTATGCGGTCTACATCGCCTTCCTCATCAAGGCCTGGTCCCTCAGGGAGGGCGAGGAGGCCGCGCGCCTCTTCGAGGCGGGCATCGACATCGCGCTCAGGGGACTCCTCGCGCCGGAAGGCGCAGGCTCCCTCGACCATAGCTCCACAACACATCGCCCAAGGAGGCATCCATGACCGAAGCCACGAAACAGGCCCTCGTTGGTCTGCGGGATCTCTCGACCCTGCAGTGGTACGCCATCCCCATCCTCGCCATCGTGTTCTACGTCTACACGACCGAGATGAAGAAGGCGCGCGAGTCGCGCAACTGGGACGGAGTCTTCGCGGCCCTCGCCATCTTCGGCGCGGACTTCCTCAACGAGAGCTGGAACGGCTGGTTCATGATCCTTTCCGGCAGGTCGGCCCTCTGGACGACTCCCGGCCCGACGGCCCTGAGGACGACGATCGGCTGGAACATCGAGATCATGTTCATGTTCGCCCTCCTCGGCTTCATCTTCTACCACAGCCTGTCGAACAAGCCCAAGGCCAAGGTCATCGGCATCCCCGAGAAGTGGTTCTACGCCCTCGCCTACACGGCCGTCTGCACCGCCGTGGAGTGCGTCCTCAACGCGGCAGGCATCCTTGTCTGGGAGTATCCCTTCTGGCAGCGGACCGTCGTCGGCGTCATCCCCCTCTTCATAATTGGATATTTCTGGTTCTTCGCCTGGGCCATCCTTGCGATCACGAGGAAGACCACGAAGGCCAAGATCGGGGTCGTGGCTGCGCCTTACGCTGTCGCCATCGCCCTCGATGTCATCGCGGCCTGCCTCGGCTGGGTCTACTAGCGGCCAGCCCGAAATCGGCGCATTCCGTTTGTCGCGGCCCTCGGACTGCGGCCCCGCGGCGGCCGGGGCGGCCGGGGCGGCATTGCGAGGGAGGGCGGAGGGCGCTTCAACGCGCGGCGACGCGAAGGTGAGGCGCCAGGCGACTCGGAGCGCTATACTCCTATCCATGGCGTCCGGCCCTACCCTCGGGGGCGCATGTCGCGTCCCCGCCGCAGCCCTTGTCCTCCTCCTCGCCCTCGGGATGATTCCCGGGGCAGGTGGTGCGGCGTCGGCTCAAGGGGCCCCGACGGCGCGAGCCCCTTCGGCGTCCATGGCGCCAGTCGCCGAAGGGGCCATCGACCCCATCGTTCTAGGCTACTATGGCTTCAAGACGCCGCCCGATGCCTTGCGCGGCCAGGCGATCGTCCTCGCGGGCCTCGATTCCTTCCTCTCGCCCGTCCGCCTCGCCTTCGGACCGCGCCGACCGTGCATCGTCTGCCTCTTCGATCCGGCTTATCCCTCCGCGCGGCCGACCCTCGAGGCCCTCGGCCGGCTCCTGTCCGATTACCCCCGCCGCCTCGATGTCGCGGCCCTGAGCCCCGCGCCGCCCCGATCGGTCGCGGCGATCCTTCGCGGTCTCGACCTCGGCTTCCCTGTCCTGTCCTCGTGCTCCGAGGAAAGAGGGCTCGGCTTCCCGAACCCGCCGGGCTTTGCCCTCGTCGCCCCCGATGGCTCTGTACTCGGCTATAAAGAGGGCCTCTACGACTGGGATGGTCCCGAAGCGAGACGGCTCATCGATCTCCTCGTTGCCCGCTTCCCCGCCGCGGAGGACGGCTCGGATGCCGGGCGCTTCGCGCCGGGCATCGTCATCACGCCCGAGAGCGCCTATCTCGTGCCGCCCCGGCTCCCCGCCTCGGCCCTTCCCGGAGCCTGGTCCTTCCTGGACGAACTCGAGTCCACCGTGGCCGACGAGATCAACCTCGCACGCTCGAAGCCGGTCGCCTACGCCGGCATCCTCAGGGATTACCGCGGCTACATCCATGGCCGCCTCCTTGAAGTCCCGGGCCTGGAACCTGTCCCTCTCGAGGAAGGGCTGGACGCGGTGGATGAGGCCATCGCCTTCCTCGAGAGGCAAAAGCCGATGCCGGCCCTCTTCGTCTCAAGAGGCCTGTCTCTCGCCGCAAGCGACCTCGTCCTTGACCAGGTGAGGAGCGGCGCCACCGGACCTCTGGCTTCGGACGGCTCCTCTGCCTTCGATCGCATGTCGCGTCACGGTTCATGGACAGGCAATGCCGGCGAGGATGCTGCGTACGGCCCTTCCTTCGCCCGCGCCATCGTGGTGGCCCTCATCGTCGATGACGGCCTCCCCACGCGCCTCCATCGCGCGAACATCTTCTCTAGGGAATTCAGCGTGATGGGCATCGCGGCGGGCCGCCACCCCGTCTACGGCACGGTCTGCGTGATCGACTTCGCCTGGGCTTACAAGGAAGTGCAATAAGACAGCGGTCGCGGCTGCGATGGTGTGCCACTATCGGGACTTTTCATGACCTGGTCGCGCGGGGCCTGGGGCGGAAAAAGGCCGGGCGCGCTGCGCTGCCCGGTCTTTTTCCGCCCCACCCGCCGCGCTACCCGTCATGGCGAGGCGCGACGGGGGGCAACCGACGTGGGCCTGCATCGCTGGCTTTACGCCTTCCCTTGAGGCCCGCCCGCGTTCGCGGTGGCCGTGATGGATCGCGCTCCCCCTGCAGCGCCCCGCGCTTCAGGCGGCCATCCGGTGGCCGTGGCTTCCGCCCTGGCTGCACTGCCGTCCGCGCGGCCGCACATCCCAAGGTCAAACAATCGCGCGAAGCGCCGATTGCGTTTTCCCGTGACAGGCCCCGCCCTGACATGTATTGAACAGGCTCCATCATGTGCTTAAATAAAAAAGGCCGCCCCGAAGGACGGCCCGCTATCCGGTTCGCGCGATGTGCGCCTGAGCCGCATCAGGGCAGCCTGAGCGTCTCCACCATGTAGCGCACCGACTGGTCGCCCTTCTGGGTTACGACCTTCTCGATGATGAGGACGAGGGTTTTCTCGTCGGGGGCTACGATGATGCGGCGGATGATGTAGTCGCGGACGCCCTGGCGCTTGATGCCGGGGTTTCCCGCGGTCACATGCTTGACGGTTCCATCCTTGAGCGTGACCGAAACCGAGAGGCCGAAGGAGGAGGTGACGCCGTCCTTCGTCTCGGTCGCCTTTTTCTGGAGGGCGATTTCCCAGGCCGCGTCGGTCTTGAAATCGCGGAAGGCGAGGCTGGCCGGCGGCTCCTCGCCATCGAGGAGGACATAGAGGAGGCGACCAGGCGCGAGGGGATTGATCCTGCAGGATTTCACGAGGGGGAGGGCCTCGCCATAGAGCGAGAAGAGGGCGCCCGAGGCATCCTGGCCAGGCTCGAGCCTGACGTCATAGGTCTTCCGCGCGACGCCGTTCTTCACGAAGTCGTTCCGGACCGTGTCGACAAGGTAGGTCTCGGCATAGGCCTTGCCCGAGGCGGGATCGACGCCGTACTGGCCGAACATGAAGTAGGCCGAGTCGTTGGAGAAGCCCAGGTCTACGAAGGTGGCAATGTCGCCTGCGGCTGCCGGGACGAGGAGGGCGAGGGCGGCCAAGGCCGCGAGAAGGCTTCGTTTCATCGTGGTGGACTCCTACGCTTGAATATCGGCCAACCTTCCACCGGGCTTGAATCAAGTATCATGCGCCTCTTTGCAAAGGACCGTGGCCGGGGTATCCTCTTCCCGTGACCATCGCATCGAGACGCCGGATCTACTGGTTCCTCTTCCTCGTCGCCGCCGCGAGTCTTGCCGCCTCCGGCGTCCTCGGCGTCTCCGTGCTGGCGCACAAGATCGACCTCTCTGTCCTCGCCGACTCGGGCGCCTTCCACAAGGGCAGCTTCCTCGGCCTTGCCGTGGACTCGGCCCGCGTCACGGCCGTCGGCCTCATGGCCGTCGCCGCCTTCTCCTCCCTCTGTCTGGCCTATATCCTCGCCACCTTCCGGAAGACGGTCTCCTCGGAAATCTTCTTTTTCTCCTTCTGGGTCCTCTCGCTCGGCCTCGAGGCCCTTCGTCTCCTCGTGCTGCGCCTCGCGGGCGGAGGCTATGCCGTGGGTACTGTCATCTTCGTCTCGCGCCTCGTCCTGGGCTTCCGGCTGGCCGGCCTCCTCTCCTTCTTTGCGGCCAGCCTCTATGCGGCGGGCTTCCGTAACGAGAAACTCGGTTCTGCCCTCGCAGTCATCTGTTTCGCCGCCATGACCCTCGCCTGGGCCATGCCCATCGATACCGGAGTCCACGAGACGGGCTTCCTCCTCAGGCCCGGCTACAGGACCATGGCCGTGGCCCTGGCTGCGGTGCTGGCCCTGGCCACCGTCCTTGATTTCTTCTATGCGTCCTTTTCGACCGGCGAGCATTCCTACCGGGTGGTCGCCCTCGGGGCCGGCCTCGCGCTCGCGGGCCAGGCCCTCGTGCTCGCCATGTGGCAGCCCCTTGCCATGCTGGCTGGCCTCGCCCTCCTCTTCCTTGGTTCCTGGCTCCTCGTGTCGCGGCTCCACGCCTACTACCTTTGGCAGTGAGCCTGGCGGCGCGGGGCCGGTGGCGCGGCTAGCCCTGTGCCGGCGCGGCTCGATGGGGCCTGGCAAAACGAGGCGCACACGGAGTCGAAGGCTTGGCGAAGCGTTAGGCACAGAGGCACAGAGACGAGAGGGAGTCGATAACAGGAAGTAGGGATGGGTGCTTCGGAATGAAGAGGGGGGATTCCTGCCCCAGGGAATTCCTGGCTTCTATCATTACCCGATTTTTAATTCCTGATTCTTTATTTCTCTGTGTCTCCGTGCCTCTGTGTACCCATTTCTTCTTATGGGCAGTCACGGCATGAGTCAATGTTGTACGGAAGCAGCTAGAGGAGGATGAGTGCCGCGCAACCTGTCACGAGGGGAAGGATGATGTTGTCGAAGTCCTTGAGGGGGCAGGCTTCCGTGACGGTTGCGATGATGGCGACGGCAATCGAGGGTAGGGCCTTTCCGCTCAGGGCGAAGGCCGAGACGAAGACTGCCGTGAAGCAGGTGAGGCTGCCCTCGAGGGACTTGCCGCCCGTGAAGGGCAGGCGGATCGTGCCAAAGAGCTTGCCGACGAGGCTCGAAAGGCCGTCGCCAAAGGCGAGGGCATAGATCGCGATCGAGGCGGCCGGCTCGGGATAAAGGATGAGGGAGAGCATGGCGCCGAGGCCGAGGGTAATGGGGCCGAGGACGAATTTGCCCGCATCCCGCTTGCGGGCGGCGAGGGAAGTCACCGCTGAAACGACCGGGATTTCCTTGCCGTTCATCCGGAGGGTTTCGCAAGTCGCATAGAAAATGACGCCCGCGGCGAGGATCAACGTCGTCGGGAAGACACCGATGAAGAAGGACAGGCTGGGGACAAGGGCTATAAGGAGATGGATGCTCTTCCTGAGTATCTCTATGCGGATTTCATCAATGCCGACATTGGTCCGGCTGCGTATACCGAAGGCATCGACATTTTGAATCATACTTCATGAGCTCCTTGCTCTATCCCAAACTCACAATCAAAGTAAGCGTGCAATTTTCATGCCACGTTTTCCCCTCCATTTCCTGTTTGTATTTCTCAGTGCAGCAAGGGCAATCCCATTGCCTGTCGGGGCGGAGAATGTGCCTGTATGAAATTTCTGACGGGTACGGGTATAAATCGGTGAAAGCGGCCAGCCTTGACAGCCCGAGGAGGCGGATGCTAGATTCCTCAATGCGCCCCTCCCCAGGAGGCGCGTCCTTCCAACGAAGGGTCGATGGGCGATTAACTCAGTGGGAGAGTGCTACCTTCACACGGTAGAAGTCATTGGTTCAAATCCAATATCGCCCATCGGCCCTTTTTTCATGCCCTGACAGCTTCATGCCCGCCGCGGTGCCGCGGCGTCGCGCCTACCTCTTCGGGAAATCCATGCCCTTCTCCAGGGTGAGGAAGAGCTTCGGCTCCGCGCCCCTCGCCCCCATGAGGAGGTTGAGGTTGGCGAGGCCGAGGTTCTCTCCGCCCGCCCGGGGCATGGCCGCCTGGTCGCGCGTGAGCGAGTCGTAGAGCCTCGTCGACTCCGTGAAGGCCGAGATCGCCAGGGCGCGCTTCCGCGCATCGCCCGCGCGGGCGCTCGACCTGTAGAGGGCTGCGCCGAGGTTGTTCTCGGCTTCCATGAGGAGTTCGGCTATCTCGGCGTGGGAGGCCTTCTCGGAGGGGACGGGCAGGCTGATCTGTTCAAGCTCCCCGTTCATCGCCTCGACGGTCCTGAGGAAGTAGCCTTCGGCGGCGTGCCAGTCCTGGCGCGCATAGAGGGCGTTCCCGAAGGCGAAGAGGAGATAGGGGCTCTCGTTACCGTCGCGACCGGCCATGTAGAACTGCTCCACCGCCTCGCGGGCCCGGCCCTGGCGGTAGAGGATGTAGCCGCGCTCGTAGCGGAGCGAGGGGTTGTCCCAGCCTTCGGCGGCGGCGCGCTCGAAGTAGCTCAGGGCCGAGGGGAGGTCGTCGCGCTGCCAGTAGGCAACCTCGCCCATGCCCGCGTAGGCCGCGGCGAAACGAGGCATCTTGCCGAGCCTGCCGAGGGCCTGGGCGCGCTCGTACTCGGCCACGGCCGCGGAATAGTCGGCCTCCGCGGCTACGTACTCGCGGCCGTTGAGCTCGAAATCGGCACGCATGAGGTAGGAATCGACGAACATCGCCTCGCGGCGGCGCGAGAGGATGGGCTCCAGGCCGAAGGTCTTCACCGCGTTGTCGAGGGCCTTGCGCTCCTCTGCGGGGATGGCCGCCCGGTGGAAGTAGCGCGCGAGCTGGTAGTGCACTTCGGGCAGGAGCTTGTCCTTGGCCTCGGCGTCGAGGAGGATGGTGTGGACCTCCTCCATGATGCCCTTGTCGAAAAGGTAGCCGCCGAGCTCGGCCAGGGTCGAGGCCGAGGGGAAGACCTTCTCCTCGGCGAGGAAGTGGGTCTTGAGTGGCAGGACCTCCTTGAGGTTGTCGGTCCTCATGAAGTAGAGGAGCATGCGTTCGAGGTAGAGGTCCTCCATCCCATAGGTCTGGATCAGGGTCGCATAACTTCTCCGCGCGTCCTCGTAGTGGGCCGGCGCCTCTTCCGCCCAGTCGAGGTAGATGTCGCCCTCGAGGAGGAGTCCGTCCTTGTTGAGGTAGTCCCGGCCGAGGAGGTTGTCCTGGAGGACCTTCACGCCCTCGGCGTACTTGAGCTGCATGCGCTCGAGGGCCGCCCATTCGAGGGCGCCTTTCGCCTCCAGGGGGTGGCGCGAGAGGAGGTCCGAGTACTTCTTCTCGGCGAGGAGGTACTGGCGCTTGGCCACGTAGGCCTGGGCGTAGCGGTAGTACCAGGGGACGAACTCGCGGAGATCGGTCGCCCGCGCAAAGGCGTCCTCGGCCTCGGCGTAGCGGTCCTGGGCTATGCGGGCGTACCCCGAGCGGTAGAGGGCGTTGGCCGCGAGGGGGCGGTAGACGAAGCGGTAGCCGAGGTAGCCGAAGATGCCGGCCGCCACGAGGACGAGGAGGCCGGTCCTGAGGATGGGCAGGATGGTGTGGACGAAGGCGTAGCCGAAGCTGCCTTTCTCGGCCTCGAAGGCGGCGCCGGTGCTCTTCTCGTAGCCTTCGGGGATGGTGATGCGCCGCTTCAGGATCTTGCTGACGAGTGATGCGACTTCCTCGAAGGGCTTCTTCTCCACGAGGGCCCAGACGAGCTTCGAGCGCTGGGCCTCGCTGCCCTTCCCGTTGGCAACCGCGTCCTCCACCGCGAGGCGGAGGTTGAGGGGGAAGGAGAGGAGGCGGTCCTGGAGGCGATCGACCTGGTCCTCCGTGAGGGCGACGGGACGGACCTTCTCTTCGGGCTCGGGCCTTGCCTTCTCGACGGTCTCGGGGCGCCGTCGCGCCGAGGGCTTCTCGGGCTCGACGCCGGGCATCTCGAAGCCCGCGCCCCAGTCCTTGTCGAGATTGAAGGTCGAGGCGGGCGAGATCTCCTCGCCGAGGGCCGCGAGCTGGCTGTCGAGATCTTCGGAGCCGAGGCTGCCCGCGCCGGCCTTGCCGTCGAGGCTGAAGCTGTCGAAGGCATCCGTCCCGGAACCGGCGTCGAAGGCAGATTCGTCGAAACTGAAGCCTTCCTCGGCCTTGGGCTCGCCGGCGGCGCCGGCCGGTTCCGTCCCGAAGGCTTCTCCGCCTCTGGAAGGTTCCTCGGCCAGGGAGAAATCGCCCATCTCCGGTATCGAGAATTCGTCCAAGGGAGCGGCGGCCTTCTCGGGCGCCTCCTCCGGGGAGGGAGCCTCGAAGCTTCCGAGCTCCTCGGCGCTGCCCAGGTCCATGGCTTCGGGAGACGGGCCGGCTCCGGCTTCCTCGCCGAAGCCTCCGATGTCGGGCAACGTGAACTCGTCCGTTGCCGGTGCGGCTTCTTCCCCGCCTGAGGGGGTCTCGGCCCCGCCGCCCCCGAAGTCCGGGATCGCGAATTCGTCCATGGAGAAGGGCTCGCCCGCGGTCTCTTCCGCAGCGTCAGCTTCAGGCCCCTGGGCGGCAGGTTCGGCGGGCGCCGCCTCTTCCGGGGCGGCTTCGATAGCCTGTTCCGCGCCGAAATCGGGTATGGGAAATTCGTCGAGGGAAAAGGACTCGGGCGTCGCCTCTTCGGCTGCGGCCGGCTGTGCCTCGGCTTCTTCGGGCGCTTCCTCTGCCGCCTCGGCCCCGCCCATATCGGACAGGAAATCGGCGACGGGAATCTCCTCAACGTTCTCTTCGAGGCCCGGAAGCGGCTTGCCGCGCGAGCCCGTATCGACGAGTCCCGGACGGGGCGCCGGAGCTTCCTCGAAGCCGCCGGGGACTCCTGCGCCACCTTCGCTGCCCGCGCCGCCCTCGGGCTCGACGAGGGATTCGAGGTCGAAGTCGCCTAGCTCTTCAAGCTCCTCTATCTCCGCGCCTGCGCTCGCCGCAGGTCCGCCCGATGTCGGCGCGGCCTTCGCTTCCTGTTCCGCAGCTTCCGCCTCGAGGGGAAGCTGGGCGAGGAGAGTTTCGAAATCGGGCGGCAGGCCCTCTTCGGGCTCGGGCTTGTTTATCTTGGGAATGGACCTGGCTTGGGGCGCCGGGCGCGCGGCCTGTCCCGGAGCGGGCTTCGGCGCGGGACGCGACGCGGACCGCGACGGTTCCTTGTCAGGTCCCTCGGGGAGGGGAGGATATTCTGGCTTTTCGCCCCAGCGTTCGAGGATCTCGGGCTCCCGCGAGAGCTTTGCGAGGTCCTGCCTGAAGCGTTCGACGTCTTTGAGCCGCGGCATGGTTGTCCGACTATATTAACGGAATAATTCCGGCTTTGTATAGGAAATACGCTTCAAGGGACCGGCCGCCATGGCCGATATTCGGGACAACGATACCACCATGAAAAGACTGTGCCTCGCCATTGTTCTTGTCTCCCTGGCCGTCATTCCTTCCAAGGCCTTCGAGATCGATTCCCTGTCCCTCCACCTCCATCTGGCTTCGCTCAAGCGGGCCAGCGCACCCGAGGTCCTCGAGGGCTACCTCATCCTCACAGCCAAGGGGCCCTACCGTTCCGTGGCCGCCGCCTTCGACAACGAGGGCTTCACCAGGCTCCATGCCTATGAGCGCAACGAGCAGGGCGTCTTCGTCCTCGCCCTGCCCCTCCCCTTGAAGCGCAGCGAGCCACTGGCCTACCGCATGATCGTGGACGGAACCTGGATGGCGGATCCCCTCAACCCCCTCAAGGCCGAGGGACGCGCCGGCGTCGAGCTCTCCCTCGCCATGGTGCCCTACCTTACCGACGAGAAGGCAGGTCTCTACCACATCATGGATGAGGACGGACGGACGGCCCATTTCCTCTTCAAGGGCGAGCCCGGCATGGTGGTCACCGTGGCCGGGACCTTCAACAACTGGGATCCCTTCCTCTACGAGATGAGCGAAACCTCTCCCGGCACCTACCGCCTCGACGTCGTCCTCACCGCCGGGACCCACTACTACGCCTTCTACTACCTCGGCGACGAGCATCCCGACCCCCTCAACGAGGACAAGGCCTCGGACCGGGCTGGCCGGGTCTTCTCCGTCCTCACCGTCCCCGGCGCGCCCCGCTAGGCGCGCCGCAAGGCATCCCGCCTGCGACGGCGAGAGGATTCCCCCGGACAACAGGAAGGCCCGCTTCGCGCGGGCCTTCGACGTCTTATGGCGCATGTCCTGCGGCACTGCCGCGTTGTGCGATCGCGCTCCTAGACCTTCCTCGTCCTCGCGAGGAGGCCCTCGGTCACGAGGACGTCGAGGGCGTTTTCCACGGTGCGGCGCCGGAGATCGATGATGGACTCGACGGAGGCATAGGCCGAGTGGTCGCTGTAGACCATGTTGGGGAGGCCGCGCAGGGGGCTCTCCGCAGGGAGGGGCTCGCCCTGGTAGACGTCGAGGCCCGCGCCGCCGAGATGGCCCGAGCGGAGGGCTTCCGCGAGGGCTGCCTCGTCCACGAGGCCGCCGCGCGAGGTGTTGATGAAGTGCGAGCCCTTCTTCATGAGGGCGAAGGCCCTCTCGTTGAAGAGGCCCCTTGTGTCGGCGAGGAGGGGCAGGTGGACCGTCACCCAATCGGAAGCCTCGAGGAGGTCGGCGAAGGGCGAGGGCCGGACCGTGATGCCGAGGCTCGCGGGCGTGCCGTCGAGGAAGGCCTCGATGCGGGCGTCGGAGATGTGTGGGCTCCAGACGAGGACTTCCTTGAAGCCGAGGCCGAGGCTGGCGCGGGCCACCGCCCGTCCAGAGCCGCCAAAGCCGAGGATGCCGAGGGTCGTGCCGGCCACTCGCCTGCCCGGCTGGACGGCGTTCCACTTGCCGGCCCGAACCGCCGCGTCGCGTTCGGGTATGCGGCGCGCCAGGGCAAGGATGAGGCCGAGGGTGTGCTCGGCCACTTCGCGGTCGCAATATCCGGGAACATTCTGGACCTTTATTCCATGCTCCGCGGCGGCCCTCTGGTCCACGTTGTCGAGGCCGACGCCGTAGCGCGAGAGGACGCGGCAGCGTTCAAGGCCGGCGATGGCCTCTGCGTTGAGGGGGGCCATGTTGACGAGGAGGGCGTCCGCGTCCCTGCCGGCCTCGATGACGTCGGCCGCGGTCCGGCAGGCGGCCACGCGGAGATCGCAGCCTTCGCGCTCGAGGATGGTCCGCTCGAGGGCAGCGTTGTCTCCAAAGCGATCGTCGGTCACGACCACGAGGGGGCGGGCCCTGGCGATATCCCCGTTGCCGAGAGCCATGGCGCCTTCACTCTGTTTCATGCTTCCCCCTTGGGATCCCGGGCGGGACTTCCCCTGCTTGGATTATCGGCCTTGCCCATGGGGACTTGACGGGTTGTCATGCTGTGTATACTGTATATACACAGAAACGGAGGGAGCCATCACCATAGTCATCTCGCAGCAATCGCCGGAACCCATCTACCGCCAAATCGAGGAGCAGGTCAAGGCCGCCCTCTTCTCGGGCGAGCTAGCGCCGGGGACAGAGCTGCCCTCCATCCGGAAGCTGGCGCAGGACCTCCGGATCAGCGTCATCACGACCAAGCGGGCCTACGAGGAGCTCGAACGGGGAGGCTTCATCGTGACCCGTCCGGCCCGGGGCTCTTTCGCCGCGGATCCCGACAGGGACGCCCTTCGCGAGCGCCGCCTCGGGGAACTCAAGGCCGGCCTTGCCCCCCTCGCCGCCGAGGCGCGCGCCCTCGGCCTGGGGGAGGAGGGCTTCGGGGCCATGGCAAGGGAAGCGTATCTGGAAGCGAACAAGGAGCATGAAGATGCCTGAACTGGCAATAGAGATCCGGGGAGCATGCAAACACTACCCCGGCTTTTCCCTGGAAGACCTCTCCCTAAAGCTCGAGAAGGGCTACGTCCTCGGCCTCATTGGCCCGAACGGGGCCGGCAAGACGACGACGATCCGCCTCCTCATGGGCCTCGCCAGGGCCGACTCGGGCGAGATCCGCGTCCTCGGCGAGGATCCCCGCAAGGCCGGACCGGCCCTCAGGGCACGCCTCGGTTTCGTCTACGACGAGAGCAAGTGGTATGGCACGCTGAATGCGAGCGAGACGGCCGCCTGGGTCTCGCGCCTCTACCCGACCTGGAGCGACGAGGCCTTTTCCTCCCGCCTCGAGGGCTTCGGCATCGACCCCGGCAAGAAGATCGACGAGCTCTCGAAGGGCCAGCGCATGAAGCTCTCCCTCGCCGTGGCCCTCTCGCACGAGGCCGAGCTCATCGTCATGGACGAGCCCACGGGCGGCCTCGATCCCGTGTCGCGGAGCGAGCTCCTCGACTCCCTCTTCGCCGTCGTGGCCGAGGGGAGGACGAGCCTCCTCTTCTCGACCCATGTCACCCAGGACCTGGAGCGGATCGCGGACTACATAGCCTTCCTGAAGGGCGGCCGCCTCGTCTTCAGCGAGGCCCGCGACGAGGTCCTCGCCCGCCACGCCCTCGTGCGGGGGCCTCTCGCCGCCCTCGGCCCGGGCCTCGAATCCGAACTCGTGGGGCGCCGCGTCTACGACGGCGGCTTCGAGGGCCTCACCGACCGGCCGGAGGCGGTCCGCTCCCGCGCCGGAGATCGCATAAGGCTCGAGCGCGCGAACCTCGAGGACATCATGGTCTACAACGTACGGGAGGACTACCATGCTCGCCCTGCTTCATAAGGACTTCCTCATGCTCCGCAAGGAGAAGATGGTCTGGCTCATGCTTTGCCTCGCCGTCCTCGGCGGGCTCGTGTCCGGCGCCCAGCCGGGAGCGGCCATCTTCCTCCTCTTCTTCCCGGTCTACTGGGCCACTGCCTACTCGAACGCCTACGACTACAAGTACGGCGCCGAGACCGTCCTCTCCTCCCTGCCTCTGCCCAGGGCCGGCGTCGTCGGCGCGAAGTACCTTCTCGCCCTGGCCGTCGCCCTCATCGCCGTCCTTCTCGCCCTTGCGGGCGGCCTCGCCCTCGCCCTGGCAGGCCCCGCGGCCGCGGCCAAGGCCGGCGCGGGACGGCTCATGCCGGGCTTCCTCCTCGCGGCCTTCGGCCTCTGCAACCTCTTCTCGGCAGTCGCCCTCGCCGCCTACTACCGCTTCGGCTACATGAAGTACCGCTGGATGGTTGTCATCCTCTTCGTGGTGCCGAGCGTCGCCATCGGGACCTTCACTGGCTCCTCGGGCGGCGCGGCCGTGGGGGGCGCGGACAGCGTCGCCGCGTTGTCAGGCTTCTTCTCGGGGCTGGCCGCTCCGGCCATCCTCGTAGCCGCCTCGCTCGCGGCTATGGCCCTGTCCTGCCTTTACTCCTCCGCGGTGTTCGCCCGCAAGGAGTTCTGAGGACCCGGGCGGCGGCGCGGGGCGGTGCCGAGAGCGCCAGACCAAGGAGCCGCCCCATGCCGAGGCCCGAGGCCCGAGGATCAATCGCTCCGGGCCTCTCCCTGGGCGGCAGGCCCGCCGGCGCCGCCCGACGCGATGGCCGCCACCGTATCGGCGGCTTCGCCGTATGTCGCGCCCGGGGCGGTCTTTTTCCCTGCCCTCGCCTCGAGGGCTCCGAGGAGGAAGATGCCGGCGGCCGCGGCGGCCGCGACCATGCCCAGCATGGGCCAGACCGGCGAGAGGCCGACGCGAGATATCATGCCTCCCACGAAGGACGAGCTCACCGCGAAGCCCGTGCCGCCGATGATGGGCAGGATGGACTGGAAGCGGCCGCGATGGCTGATCGGGGTGTGGTTGGCCACGTAGGCGCCGTCGTTCGTGGCGTTTACGATCTCGCCCAGGGTCCAGATCGCCGTCGTGACGTAGAACATGAAGGGCGTCTTCGCGAAGGCTATTGCGCCGAAGCCGAGGGCGAAGAGGAGGCCGGCGAAAGCCACGCTCCAGATCGGGGGCTTTTTCGCGGTGAGCTTCACGATGGGCGTGGCAAGGACGATGACGAGCACCGCGTTGAGCGACATAAGTCCGCCATAGAAGGCTGCGCCGCGGTCGCCGAAAAGCGCTTCGGTCTGGAGGGGCAGGGCGAAGCGGTGCTGGGCGTAGACGAAGCCATAGAAGGTCGTGATGAGGGTGTAGGCGAGGAGGAAGGGCCTCGAGCGCAGGGCAGCGAGGAGCCCGCCCTCGTGGGCCTCCTCCGTCGAGCCCGAGCCGATCGTGGCCTCGATCGCCGCCCTGTCGGGCCTGGTCTCCGGGACCAGGGCCAGGACGAGGCTCGTCGCGGCAAGGATGGCGATGGCATTGCCCCAGAAGAGCCAGGAAGGCGCCGAGACGAAGAGGAGTCCTGCGATGAGGGGCCCGAAGGCGAAGCCGAGGTTGTGGCCGAGGTAGATGAAGCTGAAGGCGGCCTGGCGGTTCTCGGGCGTCGTGAGGTCGGTGCTCATCGCCGTGCGGGCAGGGTCGGTGACGCCGTCGAAGAAGAGGCTCGCGAGGATGAACCAGGGAATGAGCCGCGAGTTGCCGAGGAAGCCGCAGGGCACGTACATGAGACCCGAGAGGAGCTGGGCGGCTATCATGACCTTCTTGCGGCCGAGCCGGTCCGCGAGGCGGCCCCCGATGAGGGTCCCCGGCACGTAGGCTATCGACGCGATGAGCATGTAGTTGCCCGCGTCCGCCTCGCTCATGCCGAGGTTCTTCGTGAGGAAGAGGGTCATGAAGGGGAAGACGAAGATCCCGATGCCGTTGATGACCGTGGCGAGGAAGAGGATGTAGACCGGGGCCGGCAGGCCCCGGTAGATGGCGAACATGGCGAGGAGGCGCCGGCCGGGCCCCGGCCTGTCGCCTCCATTCCCGCCCTTGGTGGAACCGGGCATGTTTACCTCGGGCATTCCGGCCGCCCGTTTCCGGCGTCGACGGGAATCCCTCTGATCGTTGCGGTTTCCGCCACCTCTGTGAGGATGCGCGGAACATATGGCCTTTGTTTATAGTTCCGTCATGGTTATGCGGTCAAGCCGCGGTCCGGCCTGAATGAAGGCAAGGCCCCATGGCTTCCCGCGTGCGCAAGCGTGAATCGGTCTGGCGTCCTGTCGGGAGCTCGAAGGTCTTGCCGCGGGGAGAGTGTCCGGCGTTTACTTGAGCGCCGCTGCCCTTGGGCCATCCGCCTGGCTAAGGGCATCCGGGGCGGAGCGAACGAGGAGGGTCGTGATCTTCAGGGCTCCCTTGTCCGATGTATCGCACAACGCGATCTTCAGGCTGTCGGGCGGCTTCGCCAGGCTGATTGCGGCTGCCGGCAAGCCCCCTTCGGGGACTATTTCGATGCCATCGGGCGTTGTCCGGACGATGAAGGCCAGTCGCCCTGCCTCGACGGGCCTGAGAAGGCCTTTGACGACACCTTTTGCGTCGACGACCTCTCCCGCGCCGTTTACCATGAGACGGAAGCCATCCCCGCTCGAGAGCTCTACCGCCATGTCGGAGCGGATTCCCTCGTAGGTTGCCTCGATGCAGAGCGGGCGCGTCAAGAGCAGGTACTTCGGGAACTCGAGGCGGGAATCCGCTTCGAGCGTCAAGCTGCCGGGGACTGCCGTGACGGTTCCCTTGGCGACCGTGTCTGCGGGAAGGCTGCGGCCCTCGAAGCCTTCGCCTATGAAGAGGCCGGATCTCCAGGCCCTGAGGGCAGCCGCGCGGAAGAAGGTCGGCCTGCCCTGGCTGTCATCGCTGATCGCGAATTCGTCATAAATGCCTTTCAGCGAACCCGGCCCCCCGAGTCGGGCAATGCCAGATGAAGCGAAGTCGCCGACCGGCAAGGGAGGAGCGTCATGGCGGATGCCCTCGATGCTCCATACGATCGAGTATTCGTCGTCCACGGGGTCGAAGGAGACCGCAAGATCCGAAAGGCCTGATGGTACCACGGCCTCGCAGGTGGAGCGTTGTGCGCCCTCGGGCGTGACGGTCTCCACGAAGGGATGGCCGTTTTCGAGGCCCGCTCTCATGAGGAGGGAGCCATCACGCATGGAGAAACGTACGAGCTCGCCGGATGGGAGAAGCGAGTATAAACGCCAGACGAGGCTGAAAGGCGTCCGGATCCCGTTGGACGAAGGCGGCACGGCTCCCGGTATTTCGATGTATGTCAGGTCTCCAAGAATGTATCCGAAGCCTCCCGGGAAGGAATCGAGGAGGGGCGCTCCGAATGCCGCCGGCTTCCGTTCCTGGACCCTGGTTCCCGTGTCGACGAAGTCCCCGTCGAAGGACAGATGCGACAGGAGGTGCTGTTTGTCCGAGAACTCCTCATTGTCCAGTGGAGAGGAATCCGAGACTATGGCCTTGATCTCCTGGTGCCAGGGCGAATCCATATCGAGGCCGGCCTGCGGTTTCTCGGGGAAAAGCTCGGCAGCGAGCGCATAGGCTCCCTCGAGCGAGGGCGTCCGCCAGACCGTCCTGTCGTAGCCTTCGGCAAGAGGGCCTTCGGCGATGGTCCGTCCCTCGTAGGTCCAGCGGATCCAGGCTGCCGGCGCCTCCTCGGCGCCCCTCACCCCTACGGAAAGGAGGACCGGCGAGGACTTCGAGGGCGATGGCGGATAGATGGAGAGGGATCCGAGACCCATGCCCTGGCTTCCTACGAAAAACGATGTCTTTGTCGACTGGAGCTCCGCTCCGGTCTTGTCAAGAAGCACTGATACGAGGGTATAGATTCCAGGCGCGAGATTCGATGGCAGCTTGAAGGAGGGGAGGGTTCCCGAAAGACCGGTCACCATGGTGGCGGACGATTTTCCACGGACATAGTTCGCAGTAGCCAGGTTCAGGGAAGCGAGGACGATGCCCTTTGAGTCCGTCAAGGTGATGGACAGGGCCTCGGGCGACTTTACTCCACTCACTTGGCTCATCGAGAGGGCGATTTCGGCTCCCGGCTCGAGGCTGGCGCCGTTGATCGATTTTTCGGCGACATCAGTGAAGGAAACGGCATAGATCGTCCTCTTCTCGGCGTCCGACAGGAGGGCCGAGGGGCCGCCGCAGCCAGAGACGAGGGCTGCGGCCAGGATGAGGGGCAAGAGGCCCCGGGAACGTGACGGCTTCACGACTATTCCTTCAGCAAGGATTATACCTCGTTTTCATGAAAAGGCCAAATCCTGTTTAGTGGTACGAAAATGTGCCAACCCCCTCCCTTCAGGGGCGGAGCCTCGCGGCCTCGTGGATGGTCCTTGCTATGGGGATGCGCCTCCCTGTGCCAAATGCCCTGGGCGAGACCTTGATGACCGGTGCGGCCTGGCGGCGCTTGTATTCCGAGCGGGCCACGAGGGTCACGACGCGCTCGACCAGGGCGGGATCGAAGCCCTCGTCGATGATCTCGGCGGCGGAGCGGTTGCCGACGATGTAGCGCTCGAGGATGGCGTCGAGGGTCTCGTAGGGCGGGAGGGAGTCCTGGTCGGTCTGGTTGGGCCTGAGCTCGGCGCTAGGCGCCTTGTCGATGATGGGCGAGGGGATGGGCTCGACCTCGCCCCTGGCCTTCGCGCGGGCGTTCATCGAGCGGCAGAGGGCGTAGACCTCCGTCTTGAGGAGGTCGCCGATGGGGTCGAGGGCTCCGCACATGTCGCCGTAGAGGGTGCAGTAGCCCGCGGCGAGTTCGCTCTTGTTGCCCGTCGTGAGAAGCAGCGATCCGAACTTGTTCGACCAGGACATGAGGATGGCGCCGCGGATGCGGGCCTGGAGGTTCTCCTCGGTGAGCCCCATGGGAAGGCCTTCGAAACGGGGTTCGAGGAGGTCGAGGTAGGCCGAGAAGGGGCCCTCGATGGGGAGGGTCTCGAGGCGGAGACCGAGTCGCCTGCAGAGCTCGACCGAGTCGTCGATGGAGCCCGTGCTCGAGAAGCGGCTGGGCATGGTGAGGCAGGTGACCTTGTCCGGGCCGAGGGCTTTTGCTGCGATGACGGCCACCAGGGCCGAGTCTATGCCGCCCGAGAGGCCGAGTACGGCCGAGGCGAAGCCGCATTTTCCGAGGTAGTCGCGGACGCCGAGGACGAGGGCCTTCTCGACCTCCTCCCAGCGGTCTTCGGCTGCGGCGATCTTGGGGTCAGACCCCGCCTGGGGGCTGCCCCCGGGCCCGGCAAGGTCGGCAGTCTCGACGACGAGGACTTCTTCCTCCCAGCCCGCCTCCGCGCGGACCTCGCCCTGGGCATCGAGGACGAAGGAGCGGCCGTCGAAGACGAGGGAGTCGTTGGCGCCTATGGTGTTGCAGTAGAGGACTGGCACGCCGCCCTCGCGGGCCGCGTTGGCCGCAAGGCGCTTGCGCACGGCGAGCTTGCCCGAGTGGAAGGGCGAGGCCGAGGGCACGACGAGGAGATCGATCCCGAGGTCGAGGAGCTCCTTGACCGGGTCGAGGGGGTAACGGAGACCGGGCACGGGCGGTGCCTCCCACCAGATGTCCTCGCAGATCGCGAAGCCTATCCTGATTCCGCCAAGCTCGTAGACGCGCCGCTCGCGCGCCGGTTCGAAGTAACGCGCCTCGTCGAAGACGTCGTAGGTCGGGAGGAGTGTCTTTTCCTGCGAGAAGACGAGTTCACCGCCCTGGATGACGGCCACGGCATTGACGAGGGGGCGGCCGGAGCCCGAGCGGTTCCTGTCGACGTAGCCGACGGCGACGGCCGGGCCGCGGCCGCGTTGGCCGCCCTCGGCGCGGAGCTCCTGCTGGAGCCGCCTGAGGGCTGCGAGGGAATCCTCGACGAAGGCCTCCTGGTCGAGGAGGTCCATGGGCGGGTAGCCGCAGAGGGCGAGCTCGGGGAAGACGATGAGGTCGGGGGCCTTGGGCTCGAGCGAGCGCACGATTCCGAGGATGCGGGAACGGTTCCCCTCGAAGTCCCCGATGACGGAATTCATCTGAGCCAGGGCCACGAGCATCGGAACCTCCATGTCTTGCGGTACGGGATGGCGAATAGTACACTCCATCGCGTGAGCAAGACAATCCTCGTAGCACCTTATGAAGGCCCTCTCGCGGCCGCCCTTGTCTCCGAGGCCCGCGCTGCGGGCTGGACCGTCGCCATCGCCGTGTCCGGCGTCGCCGTGTCCGGCGTCGCCGGAAGCGCCGGCCCGTCGGAAGCGCCGGCAGGAGACGCCGCCGCGCCTTCGGGCGTCACGGCCTTCGTCCTGACTCCCGGCTCTTTTGTTTCCTCGACGACCCTTTTCATGTCGGTCCGCAACGCGTTGGGCGATCCCGACGTCGTCGCGATCGTGTCGGGCAGCGCAGGCGGCGGTTCCGTCGGCGGAGCGGACCTCGTGGGCGGCAAGCCCGGCGAGGTCGAGGCCGCAATCCAGCGCGAGACCCTCGGGCCGGCCATGCTCGCGAGGGAAGCCCTGCGCTGCTTCGGCACGAAGAAGGCCGGGCGCCTCGTCCTCCTCGGCGCAGAGCCCGAGGGCGAGGCCCAGGGCCCTGCGGCCGCCCTCGCAGCCGGCGCCTTCCGGGGCCTCGGCGACGGCATCTTCGCGGCCTCGAAGGAAGCCCCCTGGGAAGCCTTCGGCATCCTCGACAAGGGCGACAGCCCCTCCGAGACCGCGCGCTTCGTCCTCCGCCTCCTCGAGGATGGAAGGGGCGGCAAGTCGGGGCGCTGGCTGCGCTTCACGGGCAAGCCGGGGCTTTTCGGGGTTTTCTAGGCCACGCCTGGCTGGCGCCAGGCCGCATCGCCCATGGCCGCTGGCAGGAAAGCCCCTGCAGGGCCATGGCGCAAGCCTCAGTCCAGCCTGAGCTTGCCGCTCTCGGTCCCGAGGTCCGCGACGCCCAGCGCGAGATAGACGCGATAGAGCGTCATGCTGCTCGCTGGGCTGAGGCCCCGCTCGATGTTCCAGACGGTATTGCGGTGCAGGCCCGCCAGCCTTCCCGTTTCCTCGAGGCTGAGTCCCCTGGCCCTTCGGCAGTGACGGATCGCCTCGCCGATGTTGCCGACGATGCCGGCTGCGGGCAGGTCCATGAGTCCTGCGGCGAGTTCCCCTGGCCCTTCGATGGTCAGTCCCACGCCTTCGCCATGGAGCGAGACGTGGCTGCAGCCGAGGGCCAGGAGGAGGCGGGTATAGGGGACGACCGAGACCGACCTCTCTCCCCTTTCGACCGCGCCTATTGTCGCCGCATCGATGCCTGACAGGTCGGACAGCTCTTCCCGGGAAAAACCGCATCCCTTGCGGGCATCGCGGACGGCGAGGCCGCAGGCCGCGAGGAAGCCGGCCTCGTCAAAGGCCCGCCCCCCGCGGCAACGCGACAGGTCCATGGCCTGCCTACTTCCTCGACTGCTTGATCTTCTTCGCCTGGGTCCGTGCCGATTTTGCCGCAGCCTTCGCAGCCTCGGCGGCCAGCTGGGCCTCGTTCTTCCGCTTGTCGGCGAGGCGGCCGAAGACCAGGAAGAGGATGCCCGCGACGACCATCAGGAAGCAGAGGATCTGTCCCATCGAGAAGTTCCAGGGAGTCGTGTACATATAGGACGGAGCAGAGGGATCGCCCCAGGGGAGGACGTAGCCGAGGGCCGCGTCCGGCTCGCGGAAGTACTCGATGACGAAGCGGACCGCGCCGTAGCCGATGGCGTAGCAGCCGGTGGCGAAGCCCGCGAAGGTCTTGCGCTTGCGGATGAGGAGCCAGAGGACGGCCCAGAGGACGAGGCCTTCGAAGAGGGCTTCGTAGAGCTGGGAGGGGTGGCGCGGAAGGTTGACGAGGTCGTTCATCGAGGCGACGGGGATGTTGACCTTGGCCGCGAATTCCTGGACCCAGGTTTCCTTGGCCGAGAACTTGTCCGCGTTGGGGAAGACCATGGCCCAGGGCTTGTCGCTCACCTTGCCCCAGAGCTCGCCGTTGATGAAGTTGCCGAGGCGGCCGAAGGTGTAGCCCAGGGGGGCGCTCACCGCGATGATGTCGGCCCAGGCCAGCCACGAGAGGCCCTTGGCTTTCGCGTAGATCAGGGTGGCCACGATGAGGCCAACGAAGCCGCCATGGAAGGACATGCCCTGGAAGCCGATGAAGCGGCCCGCCTCGTCGAAGGGCCAGACGATGAACCAGGGCTTCTGGAGGTAGTAGCCCGAGGGATCGTAGAGGAGGGTGCCCGCGAGGCGCGCGCCGACGAGGAGGCCGACGATGGCCCAGAAGAAGAAGCCCGCGGAATCGTCCTCGGTCCAGGGCGCCTTGCGCCGCTTCGCCTCGTAGGTGTAGAGGAACCAGGTCACGGCGAAGGCCGCGACGTACATGAGGCCGTACCAGCGGAACGGCAATCCCGGGATGATCTCCGGGGATATCCAGGACGGGAAGGCGATGGAAGCGAGCATGCTGACTCCTCTGTTGCTCGTGGACTACAGCTGGCGTTCGGTGATGCGTCCCTGCTGCTGGTCGAAGGTGAAGACCACGCCTGACTTGCGGCTCCTCACCTCGTAGAAACGGTTATGGCTCTCGAGGATGACGCCGGGGTAGACGGTCCCCCGGACGCGGACCTCGGCGGCCTGGAAGTGCTCCTCGAATTTCTCCCTGAGGTCGAAGAGGCGTATCGAGCGCTTCTCGAGGAGCTTCATGAGTTTTACCTTGTCCTGCCGCGCCTGGTCGAGGCCGGCCCCGGTGCGGGTCGCCTCGGCCATGTCGCGGTCGGCCTTGACCACGAGGGCCTTGATCTTCTCTATCTCGCGCTCCTCGGCCTCTATCATGTCGGCCACGAGGTAGTCCTGGCCGAAGGATATCTCCGTCTTGACGCCGCGCTCGGAGCCGATGCTCGCGGCGTCGACTCCCTTGCGCGCCCTGCAGAGGCCCCCGGTCAGGGCCCCGCCCTGGCCGCCGACGAGGAGGCGGCCGTTCGTCTTGACGCTGCAGAGGGCGCAGCTGCCGCGGACCCGTATGTCGCCCACCGCGAGGAGGAGGGCCTGCTCCG
>Ga0209099_1000758_pt1 | contig 36635 bp, 30 predicted proteins | sample AD_JPNHW2_MetaG_FD_184430 | JGI IMG/M metagenome (GOLD analysis project Ga0209099, IMG submission 184430) | Active sludge microbial communities of municipal wastewater-treating anaerobic digesters from Japan - AD_JPNHW2_MetaG (SPAdes) (version 2) | ecosystem: Engineered > Bioreactor > Anaerobic...
AGGGACAGGCGTCGAAGCAGGTTTGGCGGACAGGGGCAGGGCTCATACGCCCGTCCCGTATTTCGGCGGGATCTCGGCCACGATCTCGGAAATCCGGGAGCTTTGTTCCGTCAAGCCACCCCAGTCAGCTTCTTCATCTATGCCCCCCGGATCCATGCCGGAGATGTCCAGCGAGATTGTCCCTTCCGCCTCGGGCTTGAAGTAGTGCACCCGGATATCGATGTCCCGGAGGGCATCGGCCATAGGGCCGATTTCCTTGCGCTTGGTGGTTCCGAAAAGGGAACAGAAGGCCCTTTGGATATCGGGCGAGCCGCGGAACATCCTGAGCGCCCAGGCGATTTCAAGGACCGCGGGCGAGTGGGTCGAAAGGACGACGGAATAGCCACGGTAGAGCAGCTCCATGACGACGAACATGAAGGAGGTGATGGCTCTCGGATGGAGCCCCATCTCGGGCTCCTCGATGATGACCGTCGTGATGTTCTCGTCCTTCGCCTTGGCCGAGGCGGGAATCAGCTTGTAAAGGCCGAGCATGAGTGGCGTGAATTCCCTCTGTCCGGCCGACCAAGTGGACATGGGTAGGGCGCTGCCGTCTCCCATCTTCAGGACGAGGCGTTTGCGCGCGTGCTCCTTGTCGATGCTGATGTTGGCGCTGCGGTAGACGCTCGCATCGAGGGAATCCTTGAGTATGGCCCTGAGACTCTTGGGATGGGGGAAGAGCTTTCCCGAGGAGTCGCTCGAGTAGGCCTTGTCGAGGTAGACGAAGAGAGCCTCGCTGAACTCGCGAACGACGAAGGGCACTGATGCCTCGTAGTTGAGGAATCTCTTGGGCCAGCCGCCCTCGAAGGTGAGGACTCGTTGCGCGGGGATGTAGAAGACCGAATGCTCGCGGCCCTTATAGGTCGTCGCCTTGATGTTGTCGTAGGATAGGCGCTTCTTTCCGGTTTCGATGAGGGTGTCGTCCCTCCAGAGCGAGCCCATGCCTTCTCCCAGGTAATCGGCCATGAAGTCGCTGCGCCCGCGCGATGGGTCGAAGGCGAAGTCCACCATAGTCCGCTTGATGGATAACGTATATTAAGTTTCGCACATTTGTTGGCTAGAAAAAGGCGTCCTCCTCTGGTTTAGTTGAGTTACCAGAAACAACGAAATCAGAAAGGGGACGCCATGGACCATGTAGATCCACAAGGACGGATTATAAAGATCGACGAAGCGCTCGTGAAGCGGGAGCTCGGGGCGGTGGTCAAGGAAACGGTGGAAGAGACCTTGAACAAGATGCTGGACGCGGAAGCCGATGAACTCTGCAAGGCGACCCGCTACGAGCGGACCGAGAGACGGGTCGATACGCGTGCCGGCTACTACGAACGGAACCTCGAAACGAAGGCCGGGAAGGTAAGGCTGAAGGTGCCCAAGCTCAGGACCGTGCCCTTCGAAAGCGCGATCATCGAGCGTTACAAGCGACGGGAATGCTCGGTGGAAGAAGCCCTGATCGAGATGTATCTGGCCGGAGTGTCGGTCCGTCGTGTCGAGGACGTCACTGAAGCGCTCTGGGGCACGAGAGTGTCGGCGGGCGTCGTATCGAAGCTCAACAAGCAGGTCTACGAGAAGATCGAAGCCTGGAGATCGAGTCCTATTACGGGACGCTATCCCTATGTCTACCTCGACGGCATCGTGCTGAAACGTTGCTGGGCGGACGAAGTACGGAACGTATCCATCCTGGTGGCCTTCGGAGTCAATGAAGACGGCTATCGCGAGATCCTGGGGGCTGCAGAAGGCGCCAAGGAAGACAAGGCCGGATGGGGGTCGTTCATACAAAGCCTGAAAGCCCGCGGGCTGTCCGGGGTCCGGCTCTTCATCTCGGACAAGTGCATGGGGCTCGTGGAATCCTTGGCTGAATACTACCCCGAGGCCCAATGGCAACGTTGCACGGTCCATTTCTATCGCAATGTCTTCACGAACGTGCCGTCGACGAAGGTCAAGGAAGTGGCGGCGATGCTCAAGGCGATCCATGCCCAGGAGGATCGTCAGGCAGCCATCGAGAAGGCCGAGGCGGTTGTCGAAAAGCTCAAGGCAATGAAGCTTGCTACGGCCGCCAAGACCGTCGAGGAAGGGATCCGCGAGACGCTCACCTATACAGGGTTCCCGCGGGAACACTGGCGGAAACTCAGGACGAACAATCCCATGGAGCGGATCATGCGGGAGATCAGGCGGCGCACGCGGGTCGTCGGGAACTTCCCGGACGGCAACTCCGCCCTGATGCTGGTTTCAGCCCGGCTGCGATACGTGTCAGGCCGGGAATGGGGAACGAAGCGATACATGAACATGGACCTACTGTTAGGAGGTGCAGTCGGCTACCAAGTACTCGAGGCCTGAACGGGAGCCAGACGAGGACGCCCTGACAAATGTGCGAAAGAATATTGACGCTACCGCTTGATGGCGGGGTACTCGAGGGCAAGCTTGTAAAGCTGGAGGGCAATGCTCTTCCCGCTCGCCTGGGGACCCACGAGGATGGTGAGCTTCCCCATCTCCATGTCGACCTTGTGGATGGGTCCGCAGTTTTCTATCTTCAGGCGCATGGGAGCCTCCTTCCCGTTTAGTTGCCCTACGACTTCCGCTTCTTTGTCCCTTGGCCGACAGAGTACTCTTCCCCGTATGGTATCGGCGCGAGCCCAAGCTCGGCAAGGAACTCGTTGTGCTTCGCGGTGGCCTCGGCTATCTCCCGCTCCGCAAGAACAAGGCGCTCGTGGACCTCCCCGAGGTCTATCTCCTCCTCGGCCACGGCGGTGCTCACGTAGCGTGTGATGTTGAGGTTGTAGCCGTTATCCTTGATCTCCTTCATGGAGACGCGCTTCGAGTAGCGCTCCTCTTCCCTGCGGAACTGATAGGTCTCTACGATCTTGTCGATCTGTTCCGGGAGGAGGCGGTTCTGGCGCTTGCCCTTCTCGAAGCCCTCGCTCGCGTTGATGAAGAGGACGTCGTCGTACTTCTTGCACTTCTTGAGGACGAGGACGCAGACCGGGATGCCCGTGGAGAAGAAGAGGTTGGCGGGCAGCCCTATCACCGTGTCGATGGCGTGGTCATCGAGGAGCTTGCGCCTGATCCTCTCCTCGGCGCCGCCGCGGAAGAGGACGCCGTGGGGGAGAATGATGGCCATGCAGCCCTGGTCGGCGAGGAAGTGGTAGCCGTGGAGGAGGAAGGCGAAGTCGGCGGCTGACTTAGGAGCGAGGCCGTAGTCCTTGAAGCGGAAGTCCTCGGCGAGGGCGTCCGTGGGCTCCCAGCGGTAGCTGAAGGGCGGATTGGCCACCACCGCGTCGAACCTGAGCTTCTTCGCGGGGTTCATCTCCGCGAGGACGCCCCAGTCGTTGAGGAGGGAGTCGCCGTGGTGGATCTCGAACTCGGAGTCCTTGAGCCCGTGGAGGAGCATGTTCATGCGGGCGAGGTTATAGGTGGTGACGTTCTTTTCCTGGCCGTAGATCTTGCCGATGCCGCGGGGCCCGAGCTGGCGCCGCACGTTGAGGAGGAGGGAGCCCGAGCCGCAGGCAAAGTCGAGGACCCGGTCGAGCTTCTTGCGCGGTCCCTCCTTGGGCTCCTGGCTGTCGAGGGTCACGATGCGCGAGAGGATGGTCGACACCGCCTGGGGCGTGTAGAACTCGCCGGCCTTTTTCCCTGAGCCCGCGGCGAACTGGCCTATGAGGTACTCGTAGGCGTCTCCCAGGGTGTCGGCCTCGTTCGAGAACTCGGCAATGCCCTCGGCTATCTTCGTGATGACCGAACAGAGGCGGTCGTTGCGCTCCTTGGGCGTCCGGCCGAGCTTCTCGGAATCGAGATTGATCTCCGAGAAGAGGCCCTGGAAGCTCGACTCGAAGGACTCGGTCTCGATGTGGCGAAAGCCCTCCTGGACGGTCTTGAGGAGGTCGATGTCCTGGCGCCGCGCCATGTCCGAGATGGCTGACCAGAGATACTGGGGCTTGATGACGTAGTGGATCTTCCGCGCCATCTGGGCCTCGAAGGTCTTCACATCGCCCTTGTTGCGCTTGTACCAATAGGCGAGGGGAGTGGCTCCGGCCTTGGGATCTGTGTCGGGGTAGTCCTTGCCAAGTTCCTTTTTCGCGGCCTTCTCGTAATTATCCGAGAGGTAACGGAGGAAGAGGAAGGAAAGCATGTAGTCGCGGAAGTCGTCCGCGCTCATGGCGCCGCGGAGCTTGTCCGCAATGGCCCAGAGGGTGTTGCCGAGCTCGCGCTGGATCTTGTCAGTCATGATTCCGGTTTTTCCTTTCTCCGTGTTACTGCTCGTCGGACCTGCTACGTATATCCTTTTGCCTTTCGTGTACTTTCGTGATTTTCGTGGTTGTAGTTTTTACCACGAAAGGCACGAAGGGCACGAAAAAAACATGGATCATTTTCTGGTATCCAATTCCGAGCTCTCCTCGGGGGAGGGGAAGAGGCCCTGCATGAGGCCGCGCTTGTGTTCCTTGAGCTCTTCGATCTTTCGCGCTTCCGCTGCTATGAGGGAGTCGAGCGAGGAGAGGGTGGAGGCGATCTTTTGCTGTTCGGTTGAAGAAGGCAAACATATCTCAAGCTCGCCAAGCTGTTGAAGCGATATATTGGATTGGGCAGCCCCACTTTTTAGGCCAAGAATCAACTTTTGAGTCTTGGGCGCTTTTAGCAAGTGTTCAATGAATGCGGTATTAATATCTTTCTTGAGCCTCACAATTCCGAGAGCTTGATTTGTGTTTGCGGGCAACATTTCTGAAGGAATTCTAGTAACAACACCAAGTGCTCCTGCAATCGAAAAAAGTATATCGTTCTCTTCTAGTTTTGATCTGCTGAGAGCGTCATAGCATTCCAAATCAATGTGCGCCATTTTATTGATATCTAGCTTCCCTTCTAGAGTTATTGATTCGATTTTGATGAAGTTTATGCCTTCATCCGAATACTGATAGCCAAGAGTTGTCGGAGTTGTACCCTTCGTAATCAGTTCCGATATATCGCGAAGTTGGCAATTCCCCCAGTCTTTCGCAGCTCTGAACTCCGGAAACCTCAACCTCGGCACCCTCTCCCCTTCTGCCGGGAAGAGCAGCTGCATGAGCCCCTTCTTGTAGTCCTTGAGGGCCTCGAGTTTCTTCGCGTGGGCGGCGAGGAGGGAGTCGAGGGAGGAGAGGCAGGCGGCGATTTTTAGCTGCTCTTGCTTGTGCGCTATATATACTGTGAGTTCTTGGAGATCCGTAGTCTCCAGCTTCCCCGCGCCGATTCCGGTTTTGCCAACAATCGATAAGAGGTTGCTTTCTGCAGCATTTAGTTGGAACAGCAAAAAGTAATTATCGATTTCGCTGTTTACTGATAAGGCCTTAACGTCTTGATTAAATGCAACATCGCGAGTCGTAATGCATATTGGGATTCGCTTGAAAAGCATACTTCCTCGCGTCAGGATTAGCAAAGAACCCTGCTTCGCAAGGCAAGAAACATCCTGTACGGCTAATTCAGTAATGTTAAGATCCGATTTATCGATACTCGTTTCGTGCATTGAAGATGCGCTAATCCAAGGAATGTCCCCATTCCAGTAATCCGAGATATCTTTAGGCGGTGTTCCGCCTGAGGAGAAAACCGCTATGTCTCCAAGCGCGCGCTCGTTCCAATCCTCTGAATCACGGAACTCCGGAAACCTCAGCCTCGGCACTTTTCCCTTCGAGGATGCAGCCTGATATTTCGGCGGACTTTCGCGTGTCTCGTCTTTCTTGTTCTTCATCGTTGCCAGTCCCGATATGCTGCAGTTTGCGCCTGGTTCGCAGGCTGTGGGCCCGCGCCCAGTCCGTCTTGCCGGAATCCGTAATCGATTCCCATTGAGACGATTTTATCCTTCAGCAGGAATGCACGCAAGTTGTGCGTCCGCGCCCTCACACGGCGGGGTAGGAGTTGTCCTTCGTCCTCGGCAGGAAAAGGCCCTTGATGCAATTGGGGTTGCGCACGCAGATCTGTATGTGGCTTTTTTCCTTGAAGCCCGCCTCGGGATAGAGGTCGTCCCCCTCCCAGAAGGCTCCGCGCACGGAGTCGAAGGAGCGCAAGCCCTCGCTCTCCCGGAACCTGTGGTACTCGTTGATGATGAGGCAGTCGAGATCGCGGAGCAGCGCGTCGTTCGACCCCCTGATTTTCCGGTTGTGCGGGAGGGTCTCCGCCCCTACCGTCTTGGCCAGGTGGTCGTAGAATTCCTTGAGCATGGCTATGTTCTCGCGCCGTAAAAGATCGAAGCAGTAACCCAGGTCGATGACGGCGCCGATGACCGCCGCGGTCTCGACCGGATGCGTACTTTCTTTTTGGAGGATTGTCCCGCCGCTCCACCGCCCACTCCATGGCTCTTTGCGGATCGTTCTCCCAGAAATAGAGGCCGCTGCCGAGCCAATCGTAGGCATTGGTGCTGTCACGGAGCTTGCGTGTCGGTGAATGTATGGCTTCGTCGATTATTTTTTGATCGTTTCCATGGAAGGCGAGGACTAATCCGCTGGTTGTAGAATACATACGTCTTTTTTTATATTTCCATTACTGTCCATGATCCGGGCTTCCTTGAGGAACTCCCTGCGGGTCTCGGGTGAGGAGTTTATCTGCCTGAAATACTCCGCCATGGCTTTCCGTTCTTCCTTGGCGGTCATTTCCTTCCAGTCGCTCATGTCCACCCCTCCGCATCATAGGGCCTTAGGCCCTGAAAGAAATATACAACAAGGCTTTCATGGCCGTCAACGCGCGGGAAGCGGCCCCACGCTTGAGGCTTTTCTCATGCTTCATACGCCGCCAGTCCCGATATCTCCCGCCCGCCCGCGAGCCTCGTGAGGTAGGGGGTGAGCTCCTCCATGAGGGCGAGCTCCTTCTTTGTCCTCTCCTTCCAGGAGAGTTCGAGGGGAGCAAAGAGCCCGCTCAAGTCGTCGCCATCGAAGATCATGCGCGACATGATGCCATCGACGAAGGCCGCGAGGGAAGCTGCCTCGAGGCCGTGCCTCGCAGCCATGGCCACGAGTTCCTCCTCGGCCTTGCGCGCCCTGAAGGCCTCGTAGCCCGCCTTGATCTCCGCCTCGCTCAAGGGGCTGCCGGCCTTGAGGGTCCTGATGTAGGCCGCTATGTCCTCTCTATCGTCCATGAACTTCGCGTCCGCGCCTATGAGGCCTATGAGCTCCTCGCGGCTCATGGACTGCTTCGTGGGCGCTCCTTGGGTGAACTTCGCGATGAGGCCCATGATGTAGTCGTAGTCGATGAGGGCCGAGGCGAAGAGGACGAACTCGAAGTCGAGCTCCTTTGCCTCGTCCTCGCCTTCGTCCCCTCCGCCCTTCTGGACCTTGAGGCGCTGGGCTGTCTCGAGGTAGACGCCCCTGAAGGCCTGGTGCGTTTCCTCGGGCATGGCCTTCTCGATGGCCTTCCTGTCCTTGTCCGAAAGGTCGGTGTACTGGTCGAGCTGGGTCCGGAGGTGCTGGACCTCCTTGAAGAGGTTGATGAACTGGGCCCGGGCCCCGTCGCCCTTGAGGTTGGCTACCTCGCCCGGGGCGCAGGGAAGGCCCTGTGAGGTCATGAAGGCGTCGAGCTTGCCCACAGCGGCCTTGAGCTTCGTGATGACCGCGGGCGCCGGGTCCACGAGCCAGATCTCCTTGGCACGCTTGGCCTCCTCACCCGAGAAGAGGGCTATGGCCTCGTCCACCTCCTTGTCCTGGGCCCTGAAGTCGAGTATGGAGCCGAAGGGCTTCGTGGCGTTGAGGACGCGGTTCGTGCGCGAGAAGGCCTGGATGAGGCCGTGGTGCTTGAGCCGCTTGTCCACGTAGAGGGTGTTGAGATACTTGGAGTCGAAGCCCGTGAGGAGCATGTCCACGACGATGACGAGGTCCACCTTCTCATCGCGGCCGAGGTCCCGGTTGGGGTACTGCTGGTCCTTGATGCGCTTCTGGAGGTCCTGGTAGTAGAGGTCGAAGTTGTTGAGGTCGTGGTTGGTGCCATAACGGGCGTTGTAGTCGGCAATAATGGACGCGAGGGCCGCCTTCTTCTTCTCGGGCTCTACCGCGTTGTCCGCCTTCTCTGTGGGAAGGTCCTCCTGAATCTGGCGGATGTCAGCGTTGCCGTTGGCGGGGGGAGAGAAGACGCAGGCCACGTTGAGGGGCTTGAAATCCAGCTCGGCCGCAAGGCGCTCGGCCTGGACGGTCCTGAAGAGGCCGTGGTACTCGATGGCGTCGTTGATGGACTGGCAGGCGAGGAGGGCGTTGAACTTGCGCCTGGCGGTCACTCCGTCGTGCTTGTCGAGGATGGCCTCCACGACCTTCCGCTTCGCGATGGGGTCGCCCGGCTTGGGCGTGGCCTCGCCCGAGGCCTTGTAGTAATCCACCTGGAAGCGGAGGACGTTGCCGTCGTCGATGGCGTTCGTGATCGTATAGGCGTGGAGCTGCTTCTCGAAGATGTCCGCCGTGGTCCGCATGGAGCCCTCGCGGCCCTCGAACTGCTGGTAGCTCGAATTGAGCTCGAAGATGGGCGTGCCCGTGAAGCCGAAGAGCTGGGCCCTCGGGAAGAAGGCCTTGATGGCCCGGTGGTTCTCGCCGAACTGGGAGCGGTGGCACTCGTCGAAGATGAAGACCATTCGCTTGTCGCGCAAAGGGGCAAGGCGTTCGACGTAGGCCTTCTTGCCCGTGTCGTCCAGGGCGAGGCCCAGCTTCTGGATCGTCGTGACGATGACCTTGTCCGCGTAGTCCGTGGAGAGGAGGCGCCGCACGAGGGTCTCGGTGTTGGTATTCTCCTCTACGCAGCCCTCCTGGAAGCGGTTGAACTCCTCCCGGGTCTGGCGGTCCAGGTCCTTGCGGTCCACCACGAAGACGCACTTCTCGATGTCGGGATTGTCCTTGAGGAGGGTCGAGGTCTTGAAGGAGGTGAGGGTCTTGCCCGAGCCCGTGGTATGCCAGATGTAGCCGTTGCCCCTGTTCTCGTGGATGCAGTCTACGATGGCGCGCACCGCGTAGATCTGGTAGGGCCGCATCATGATGAGCTTCCGTTCGCTCGCCACGAGGACCATGTAGCGGCTGATCATCTGGCCCAGGGTGCACTTGGGAAGGAAGGCCTCCGCAAAGTCGTCGAGGACGCCGATCTTCCTGTTCTTCTCGTCGGCGAACTGGTAGAGGGGGAGGAAGCGCTCATCCGCGTCGAAGGAGAGGTGTTCGGCGTTGTTGTTGGCGAAGTACCAGGTGTCGCTCCGGTTGGAGACGATGAAGAGCTGCATGAAGCAGAGGAGGCTGTTCAAGTAGCCGTTGCCGGCCTCTTTCTTGTAGTCGACGATCTGCTTCATCGCCACGCGGGGCGTGAGGGAGAGGCCTTTGAGCTCGACCTGGACGACGGGGATGCCGTTGATGAGGAGCATCACGTCATAGCGCTGGTTCGAGTTCTGGGTGTTGATGCGAAGCTGGTTTACCACCTCGTAGCTATTCTTGCACCAGTCCTTGAGGTTGACGAGGGTGAAGAGGAGGGTGGTCCCGTCGTCCCTGGTGAGGCTCCCGTACTCGCGCAGGGCCTTCGCGGTGGTGAAGACGTCGGGGCTTATGATCTGGCCGAGGAGCCGGTCGAATTCGTTCGCGGAAAGGTGGACCCGGTTGAGCTCCTCGAACTTCTCCTTGAAGTTCCGCTCAAGGGCGGCGCGGTCCCTGATATCCTCGCGGTAGCTATATTTCAGTTCGCAGAGTTTCTCGATGAAGGCTTTTTCGATTTGAGCTTCCGTAGTCATACATCGGCCTCGTCTTCTGGAATTGTGTTATCTCATGCCCGGCGTGCCTTGAAACGCGCAATCCTGCAATGTCGCCGATTATAGCACGGATTCCGGCGGCGCTCCCCGTGAAGTCATGCGATCCGGCCCGTCCTTCTGCTGGCCCCGGCCGGCGTCTCCTTCCGGAGAAGCTTGGTCAGGTCCGTATAGACGATTGTCTATGCCCATCCCTCCTATTTCCGATTGCCGGTTCCGGAAAACCGCGCAACTATTTCCTCATAATGCCGGGGAGTTCTGGAAACCGCCCGGGCGGGGACGGAACGCCTTGGGGGATTGCCTGCGGCGCACCGGGAGCTCGTGGAAGAGGGCTGGGGAGGGCAGGAAAGGCCCCGGGGAACGGCCCGAGGGCCCAGGGAAGCCGTTGAAGGGCTGCGGGGATTGGCTCCAGTACGCGGGGAAGGCCCGCGCGACATCGGGGATCTGCTGAAGGGCTCCCGGGGCCGGACATGCCGGACCGGGGGATGGCGCAAGGCCGCCGGGCAACGACAGGAAGGCCCCGGGGCCTTGCGCGAGGGATGGGAGATCGATGGCTCAGGGGAGCCATATAAAAATTTCGCGAGGAGGACAGGATGTCGATGCATCAGGGTTCACTGGCGGATTTTTTACAGGGGTCGAAGACTCTCATCGAGAACGCGTCCACGCTGCCCGAGATCGCCACGGCGCTGGCGTCCTATGGCTATGACGCCGCACGCTTCGAGGAAGGGCGCCGGCTCTGGGCCGAGGCGGATTCCCTGGCGAAGAAGCAGTCCCTCGATTCGGGCGGTCGTTCCGGGGCCACGCAGGAACTCGACAAGGCCTGGACGGTCGCGAACAAATCCTACATGAAGGCCCTCAAGATCGCGCGCATCGCCTTCGGAGAGGATCCCAAGGCCATAGCCGCGCTCAAGCTCTACGGCCCCCGGAAACAGAGCGTTGCGGGCTGGATCGAGCAGGCCGAGACCTTCTACGCCAATCTCGCGGCCGATCCCGTCCTCGCAGGCCGCCTGCGCCGCTACGGCTACGATTCGGCCAGGCTGGGCTCCGAGGCCACCCAGGTCGAGGCCGTGCGGTCGAAGACCCAGGAGAAGGTCCAGGGAAGCGGCAACGCCCAGGCTTCCACCGCCGCCCGTGACAAGAAACTCCGCGAACTCGACACCTGGGTGAGCGAACTCAGGACCATCTCCCGCGTCGCCTTCTACGAAAACCCGCAGGAGCTCGAGAAGCTCGGCGTGATGGCGCTCAACGGGCCGCGCAAGGCGAAGAAGGCTCAGGCAGCGAGCGATGGGGTGAAGATCTAGCAGGCTGTCGAAGATGCGACTGCCGGGCGCGCCCCCATTGGCCCACCCGGCGTTTATTCCCATGAATAAACAGCAGAATAATCGGTACTTGGCCTGGGCATGCCCGGGATTGGCCTCGCAGCCGACCGCCGCGTCCTGTGCTGGTACTATGTTGGAAGTCGAGCTATATCTGCCTTGACGTACCAAAAAAGATACATTATAAAGAAAGAGTCAAGAGCTGGATCTCGCGCTCCTTTCGGGGCGAAGGGAGATGGGTATCGCGCTGATGCGGGTACAGATGCAGTATCCGGATATCGGGATGTCCTTGGTCGAACCGGTCGCGAAAAAGATTTCGGCGGTTCGTCTTAATGTCCGGGACCATTGGCTTCGGGTCCTGTTCACGGTCCGAAAAACGACCATCATCCTGTTGCACGGAATCACGAAGAAAACAAACAAACTAGATAAGGCCGATATTGATCTTGCTATCGATAGAATGAAAGAAAAATAACGAGCCAGGATACGGGACGAGCAGTGAACTTCAACGTCGGGAGACGTAGAGGAGGCTTCGATGCATGTCAGTCTTTGACGTAGGAGTGTTATATGAGCGTACGCAAGACCAGCGTAGGCGGCAGTCTTGATGACTTCCTGAAGGAAGAAGGCATATACGAAGAGTGCGTGAATCAGGCCGTCAAGGCGATAATTGCGGAGCAGATGATTTCGGTCATGGAAGAGAAGAAGATCACCAGGACCGAATTGGCAAGGAAGATGAAAACGAGCAGGGCTTCGGTTCAGCGCTTGCTGGATCCTGAAAGTGATGCGGTTACCCTGGAAAGCCTGAAGCGTGCAGCGAACCTCATGGGCAAGAAGATACGGCTGGAATTGGTCTAGCGACTCGTCCTGACGAATAAAGGGGCTGTCCAGGAAGCAATTCGCGGACAGCTCCTTTTTTTTCGTGGGCATAAAGAAGAAATAACTAGAAGGAAAACCCGGCGATCTGGACCTTTGCAGGAGCGCCCTTCTTTTTGCCGCCGTCGATGGCCGAGTGGGGGTGCCGGAAGCGACCGCAGGCGCGCTCCTCGCGCCGAGGACGCTGAAGGCAGGGGGAGCTGCGTAGGCGAAAGCGCGCAACGCGCCACGGCCAGGGAGTGCTCCCCCTTCCATGAAAAAGAAGGACTCCCTCGCGGGAGCCCTTCTTGATGATCGATTGGGAGTCTGGAATTAGTAGTCCATCCCGCCCATTCCGCCCATGCCACCCATTCCGCCGCCGGCGGCGGGAGCGGGGTTCTTCTCGGGCAGGTCGGTGATGGCGCACTCGGTGGTGAGGAGGAGGGCCGCGACGGAGGCGGCGTTCTGGAGGGCGCTGCGCGTGACCTTGGCGGGGTCGATGATTCCGGCCTTCACCATGTCGGTCCACTCCATCTTCTGGGCGTCGAAGCCGATGCCCTTCTTCTCGTTCTTGGCCTTGTCGGCGATGATGGAACCATCGACGCCGGCGTTCTCCGCGATCTGGCGGATGGGCTCCTCGAGGGCGCGCTTGACGGTCTTGAAGCCGACCTTCTCGTCGTCGGTGAGCTTGGCCATGTCGGCCTTGTCGAGGGCGAGGGCGGCCTGGATGAGGGCGAGTCCGCCGCCGGGGACGATGCCTTCCTCGATGGCGGCGCGGGTGGCGCTGAGGGCGTCCTCGACGCGGTGCTTCTTCTCCTTCATCTCGACCTCGGTGGCCGCGCCCACGTTGATGACGGCGACGCCGCCGGCGAGCTTGGCGAGGCGCTCCTGGAGCTTCTCGCGGTCGTAGTCGGAGGTGGTGTCGTCGATCTGGGCCTTGATCTGGCCGATGCGGTCCTGGATGTCCTTCTGCTTGCCGGCGCCGTTGATGATGGTGGTGTTGTCCTTGTCCACCTTGACGGTCTTGGCGGTGCCGAGCTGGTCGACCGTGGTGTTCTCGAGCTTGAGGCCGAGCTCCTCGGCGATGACCTCGCCGCCGGTGAGGATGGCGATGTCCTCGAGCATGGCCTTGCGGCGGTCGCCGAAGCCGGGGGCCTTGACGGCGCAGACGGTGATGGTGCCGCGGAGGTGGTTCACGATGAGGGTGGCGAGGGCCTCGCCGTCGATGTCCTCGGCGATGATCATGAGGGGCTTGCCCTGCTGGGCGACCTTCTCGAGCACGGGGAGAAGATCCTTCATATTGCTGATCTTCTTGTCGTGGATGAGGATCATCGGGTTCTCGAGGACGGAGGTCTGGGTGTCGCGGTTCGTGGCGAAGTAGGCGGAGACGTAGCCGCGGTCGAACTGCATGCCCTCGACGAAGTCGATGGTGGTCTCCATCGTCTTGGCTTCCTCGACGGTGATGACGCCGTCCTTGCCGACCTTCTCCATGGCGTCGGCGATCTGCTTGCCGATCTCGACGTCGTTGTTGGCGGAGACGGCGGCGACGTTGGCGATCTCCTCCTTCTCCTTGATGTCCTTGGAGTTCTTCTTGATCTCGTCGACGGCGATCTCGACGGCCTTGTCGATGCCGCGCTTGAGGGCCATGGGGTCCATGCCGGCGGCGACGGACTTGAGGCCTTCCTTGACGATGGAGTAGGCGAGGACGGTGGCGGTCGTGGTGCCGTCGCCGGCCACGTCGTTGGTCTTGGTGGCTACTTCCTTGAGGAGCTGGGCGCCCATGTTCTCATAGGGGTCCTCGAGCTCGACTTCCTTGGCGACGGAGACGCCGTCCTTGGTGACGGTGGGGGCGCCGAACTTCTTGTCGAGGAGCACGTTGCGGCCCTTGGGGCCGAGGGTGACCTTGACGGCCCTGGAAATGGTCTCGACACCGACGAGAAGCTTGCGCCTCGCGTCCTCTCCGAACTGGAGCTGTTTGGCCATGGCTTGAATCTCCCTTTCTGACTGTAGTTTCGTTTGCCGGCAGCCCGTCGTGAGGGCCGGATGGCCCCTGGACCGCCTGGGCAACTTGCTGCTTCCTGGATATCTGTCCCTACGGACGTCGTAAAGATACTAAAAAGGCCCTGAGGGCGACAAGGGTATTGGGGTCGCTTGACGTAAAAAAACGAGATAGTTAGTATACGAACTATATGGATGGGATGAACCTTCTCGGAATGGTCTATGCCCGCTGGCGGCGGCAAGCCTCGCTGGCCCTCTCGCCCTACGGCATCACCCTCTCCCAGTTCCAGCTCATCCACCTGGCCCGCGTCCGGGGCTCCATCGCCCCCTCGACGGCTGCCGCCGAGCTCGGCTCCGACCGCCCGACCATGACCCTCGTCGCGAGGACCTGCCTCGGGAAGGGCTGGCTCTCCCGCAAAGCCTCGCAGGCCGACCATCGTTCCTTCAAGCTCAGTCTGACCGGCCATGGCGAAGAGCTCCTCGACCGCATCGAGGGCGACGGCGTGCTTTCGCCGTATCGCCTTGGCGACCCCTTCGACATCCTCGGCTCCGACGAGCGCGCCGACTTCCTCCGCATGCTCGACCGGGTCGAGCGCCGCTCGAGGGACGTGCTCGGGGTCTGACCCCGCCGATGCGCCGCGATGCGGTAGACTGGAACCTGATCTGCATCCCCGGCGTATCGAGGTACTGATTATGCAAAGAACGACCCGAACCCCGTCTTCCCCCTTCTGCACGCTCGCCGTCCTGGCCATGGCATTTCTGGCCTTGCAGCCCGCCATTCCGGCTGCGGCCGAACCTTCCCCCGAAGCGGCCGCCCCAGGCCCTGTCCTTTTCGCCTCGGTCGATGCGCTCGTCGAGTCGGAAATGGCAGGCGCCGGTATCCCCTGCGCCGCCATTGCCCTCGTGAAGGACGGCGAGGTCGTCTACGTGAAGGGCTATGGCGAGGCGAGGCCGGGCGTTGCCGCCGACGCGGACACGCCCTTCTACATCGGCTCGGTCACGAAGTCGATGACTGCCCTCGGGCTCATGACCCTCGTGGACGCGGGCAAGGTGGACCTCATGGCGCCCGTGGCTGACTATCTGCCGGAATTCAGGATGGCGGATCCGCGCTTCAGGGCGATCACGGTGCATGACCTCCTCAGGCAGTCGAGCGGCTTCTCAACGCGGCAGGGCGAGGCCTTCCTCGGCGATCCCGGGCGGATCACGATGCGCGACATCATAGGCCGGCTCGCGGCGGAGGGGCTCGCGAGCGGGCCGGGGTCGAGGTTCGAGTACTCGAACCTGAACTATGTCCTCGCCGGGGCCGTCATCGAGGCGGTCTCGGGCATGCCCTACGCGCGCTTCATGGACGAGCGCGTCTTCGCTCCGATGGGCATGACGAGGACGAGCGCCTCCCGCGCCGATGCGGAACGCATGGGCCTCGCCGTCGGCAGCAGGGGCTTCCTCGGCTGGACCATCAGGGGAAATCACGACTATCCCGAAGGCATGGTCCCTGGGGGCTACGTGGCTTCCTCCGTGCGGGACATGGCGGCGTACATGGCCTTCATGCAGAAGGGCGGGGTGACGGCAGGCGGCGCTCGCCTCATATCGCCTGGATCCTTCGAGCGCATGACGACGAGACAGTCGGCCACAGGGGCCGCCTACGGTTACGGCTGGATGGTCTCTCCGGAAGCGATCGACCACCTGGGCGAGGTCGCCGGCTTCCTCACGGAAGTCGTCGCGCTCAGGGATGGCTCGGGCTGGGGCTGGGTCGTCCTCGTGGGGAGGAGCGACGCGCTCTGGGGCACCTTCCTTCATTCGAGCGTGTGGCGCATCGAGGCCGGCCTCGACAGGCTCCTCAGGCCGGGAAGGTCGCCCCTCCCGCCTCCGGGGCCTCTGCGCATGGGAACCTACCGCCTCGTCATGGGCTTCATCGCCGCCCTCGTCATCGGCCTCCTCGCGCTCTCCTGTCTGGGGCCCCTCTCATTGCGGCGCAAGCCAGACAGGGCCGCCGGCCGTCCCGGTCCGCCCCCGCGCGCCGTCGCGGGAGCCTTCGCCCTCCACCTCGTCCTGCCCCTCGCCGTCATCGGCATCTTTCCTTTGGTCCTGGGAAGGCCCTGGGCCCTCATCCTCTCCTTCGCACCGGATTTCGCCCTCCTCTGCCTCGTACTCGCCGCGGGAGAACTCCTGATCGGCGCGGTGAAGGCGGGTCTTGTCCTGTCGAGGGTCAAGCGGAGCCGCAGGGCGGGGTGACGTGGCGGGCCGTCGTGTATGCGCGGTCGATGATCCTGAGGAGGACGGGCCGTTCGCAGGCGCCGCCATAGGAGAGCCGCCCGCCGGCCCTGACCGCCTTCCACGCCGCGAGGGCGACACGATCTGCGCTATCGATGGGACGCGCCTTGCGATAGGCCCCGAGGTAGCCGCGGACAAAGGCGTGACCGCCGAAACGCAGGACGGGCCTCATCAGCGCGGAGGTGCCGGGTGGCAGCTGGCCGTTCTCGAGTATGAGCAGCGTGTGGGCGAGGTCGGCCATCGGGTCTCCCCGCGCCGCGCCGCTCCAGTCTATGGCTACGGGCCCTCGCTCCGTCAGGATGAGGTTCGAGGGGTTGAAGTCTCCATGGAGGAGGGCATCGCCGTCGGGCAGGCCCTCGAGGAGTCCGAGGAGGAAGGCCTTCCTGTCCTCGTCGAGACTGTCGCCCGGTAGGCCTTCGATGTCCTTCCTGAGGCCGTCTTTCAGCGACGGAAGGTCTGCGCAGGCCTTGTGTCCGAGGAGCGCCGCGTGGCAGCTGCCGAAGAAGCGGGCAAGCCGGGGTGCCCTGAGCGGGTTCTCCTCGACCATGGCGAGGAGGCTCGGGCCCTCGACCCGGCCCATGACGTAGCCATGCCGCCCCTCATGCTCGATGGCGCCGAAGGGCTCTGGCGTCTCGGCGCCGCTCGCCCTCGCAGACGCGAGACGGGCCATCTCCCTCGCGGCCATGGCCTCGCCCCGGGGACCCTTGAAGAGCTTGGCCACGCGATCGTCGCCCACCGCATAGACCACGGATTCCTGTCCCTCGCCCAGCTTGCGCATTTCCATGATGCCACGTTCTAGCACGCGATGTGCGATCCTTGCTAGCGCCGCGGCTTGACCCCACGGCGGGCCGCAACTAGGCTTTCAGGACATGACGGAAAGAAACAAGGCCTTGGTCCTTCGTCCCCTCCTCGCCTTCCTCGCGTTGTCCGCAGCCGCCCTCCTCCTCGCGGGCTGCGGGAGATTCAGGCTTGGGCCCAGGATGGGGCCCCAGGCGGTTTCCCACGCGACCCTCTCCGACGAGGCTTCCGTACCTGCGGCGGTGGACGGCGTATTCCGGAGCGAGATGCGGGAGGCGCGCATCCCGTCAGCCATGCTGGCCCTCGTCCACGGCGACCACGTAGTCCTCGCGAGGGCCTGGGGTGAGGCCGGGCCGGGGCGTCCCGCCGACGCCGATACCCTCTTCTGCATCGGCTCGATCTCGAAGTCCTTCACGGCCCTCGGCATGATGATCCTCGCGGGTGAAGGCAAGGTCGATCTTCTTGCTCCCGTCACCGCCTATCTTCCCGGTTTCCGGATGGCAGACCTCCGCTACCGGGACATCAAGGTCCGCGATCTTTTGAGGCATGCGAGCGGCCTTTCTCGTTCGCAGGGGGATATCGTCTATGAGGGCGAGGGGGTCACCGCCGACAGGCTCATTGCCCGCCTTGCGGAGGAAAGGCTCGCCTACGCCCCCGGCTCGCGCTACGCCTACTGCAACATGAACTTTGTCCTCGCCGGGGCCATCATCGAGGCCGTCTCCGGCAGGCCCTATACCGACTTCATGGAGGAGAGGATCTTCCGCCCCCTCGGCATGACGCGTACCCGCGGCGTCGCGGCCATCGCGTCCGCCCCGAACGTCGCAGGCGGATCCCAGGGTGTCTTCGGCTGGACCATCCCCGGCCACGCGAGGCATCCGGTCGGCGCCACGTCCGCGGGCTATCTCTATACGACGGCCCGGGATTTCGCAGCCTATCTCCTCTTCCTCCGGAGGGGCGGCGTCGCGCCTGACGGCCGTCGCCTCGTATCGGAGGCCGGTTTCAAGGCCATGACCGAGGCTCAAAGCCCGGACGGCTTCTACGGATACGGCTGGGTCGTGGACAAGGGCATCATCTGCCACGATGGAGAGACGGCCGGCTTCGTCTCGAATCTCGACCTCGCGAGGGACCCGGAAGGCTGGGGCTTCGCCTATGTCCTCGGGAAGAGCGACGGCCTCGCGGAGTCCGTCATGGGGCGGAGCACGACGAGGGTCGAGGTCGGGCTCTACAACATCCTCATGCCCGGGAGCCGGGTCCCGCTGCCTCGGATTTCCATGGACGCCTACCGCGCCGCCTGTTCCGTCATCGTCGCCTTTTACCTCGCCTTCCTCGTCTACGAGGTCCTGCGCGTTGTGCGGAACCGACAGACGGGCCCTGTGGCCCGGGCCGTCGCCATCCTCCTCGACGCCGTACTGCCCATTGGCGTCCTCGTCGGTGTCCAGTTCTCCATCGGTCCCTGGCCGACCCTCGTCATGATGGCTCCCGACCTTGCCTCGTTCTTCCTCGTACTGGCAGCCGGACAGCTGGCCGTCGGAGCCCTCCGCCTGGTCCTGCGGCTGGTCAAGGCGCGGTCCTCGCGGCCTGGAAGGGAAAGCGCGCCAGGGCTTCGTTGATCCGCGGGCCCATTCCGGAGTAGAGTGGGGTATGGCTACTCCCTTCCCCGTCCTCTACCGGGACGACGACCTCCTCGTGATCGACAAGCCCTCGGGCTGGCTCTCGATACCCGACCGCTACGACCCCGACGCGCCCGTGGTCGTCAGGGACCTCAGGGAGAGCGAGGGCGAGCTCTTCGTGGTCCACCGCATCGACAAGGACACCTCGGGCGTCCTCATCTTCGCGAGGAACGAGGAGGCCCATCGGGGTCTGTCGGAAGCCTTCGAGACGCATGCCGTGGCCAAGACCTATCTCGCCATCGTCCGCGGCTCGCCCTCCTGGGACGAGGAGTCCTGCGACCTCCCCCTCAAGGTCGACGGCGACCGGCGCCACCGGACCATCATCGACGCGGCGCGCGGCAAGGCCTCGCTCACGCGCTTCAAGGTCCTCGAGCGCTATCGCGGTTCGGGATTCTCGGCGGCCCTGGTCGAGGCAAAGCCCGAGACGGGGCGGACCCACCAGATCCGCGTCCACCTCACGGCCCTGGGCTTCCCCATCCTCTGCGATCCCCTCTACGGCTCGCCCGAGCCCCTCTTCCTCTCCAAGGTCAAGGGCAAGTGGAAGGGCGACGCCTGGTCGGAGCGGCCCCTCCTCACACGGACCGCCCTCCATGCCCTCACTGTCGAATTCCCCCATCCGCGGACCGGCGAGACGATGAAGATCGAGGCCCCCCTCCCCAAGGACATGAGGGCCTCGGTCACCCAGCTCGGAAAACTCTGACGGCGATACAGTCAAGAAAGGTGTAAAAACATGAAACGCGATCGATGCCACCGCTTCCTTTCCTGCCTCCTCCTCGTCCTCATCCCGTCATGCCTGGCCTTCGCCCAGGCCCCGTCGCCGTCGCATGCCCCGCAGCAGCTCCTCGCGGCCTCCTTCGGCGACGGCAGGCTCGATGGCTGGCAGTCCGTGGGTGGAAGCTGGTCCGCAGCGGGAGGCGCCCTCTCCGGCCAGGCTTCGGGCGACGCATGGTGCCTGTATCGCGCAACGGCGAGCGACTTCTCGTATTCCGGCAAGGTCCATATCGAGTCGGGCAACGCGGCCGGCCTCAGCTTCAGGATGGACGCCTCCGGGGCTACCGGCTACGACGCGATACTCGACCGGGTCGACGGCAGGCTCAAGCTTTGCACGCGGCCCTACGCCGTCCTTGCGGAGTACCGTTTCCCCGTCGAATTGCAGCGGAGCTACGCGATCAGGGTCGAGGCGAGCGGCGCCAGCCTCCGGGTCTTCCTCGACGGCGTCCTCCGCATCGAGGTGAGCGACTCCCGCTACGCCTCGGGGCTACTCGGCGTGTTCGCCTACAGCGCCACGGCGCGCTATGACGGGCTCTCGGCCCTGGGTCCGGCCGATGCCGGACTGTCCCCGGGCTGGACGGCCCAGGGCGGCGCCTGGAGCCAGGCGAGCGGAAGGTTCGAGGCGAGCGCCCAGGGCGATGCCTGGTACATCAACGACGCGTCCTCCGCCGACTTCTCGTATACCGCGAGGCTCTGCGTGGCGAGCGGCAATGCCGCCGGCGTCAGCTTCCGCTCCAACGAGAGCGGTAGCCAAGGCTACGACGCGATCGTGGACGTGGTCGACGGCAGGCTCAAGCTCTGCCGCCGACCCTATGCAGTCATCGCCGATTACAGATTCCCGGCCGAGAATTCGCGGCCATACACGGTCACGGTCGTGGTGCGTGGCACGAGCATCAAGGTCTACCTCGACGGGACGCTGCGCATCGATGCGGAAGATTCAAGCTATGCCACCGGACGTTTCGGGCTGTTCGCCTATTCTTCGCAGGCCTGGTTCGATTCCCTGACCCTCGGCGCCCGGTAGCCGGCTGCCTGCTAGATCCCGAAACGGCCGCCCCGTATGAGGGCCACTTCCTTCCCGTCGCGCCGCCGGCCCCTGACCTCGACCTCGGGCGAGCCGATCATGAAGTCGGTGTGCACGAGGGAGTCGTTGAAGCCCGAGGCCTCCTTCGCCGCCTTGTCCATCGATCCCGAGCCCTCGAATGCCTCGTCGTAGGCCGCGCCAAGGGCGATGTGGCAGGCGGCGTTCTCGTCGATGAGGGCGTCGCCGAAAACGAGGCCGCTTTTGAAGATCGGTCCCGAGCCGTCGACGAGGGCCACCTCGCCAAGGCGGCGGGCGCCGGGGTCGGATTCGAGGTAGCGGTCGAGGGCCTCGCCGTTCCTGCGTGCGCCCGCAGCGACCACCCTTCCGTCCTTGAACTCGAACCAGGCGCCCTCGACCCGCGAGCCGAGGACCTCGACCGGCCTCGTGCACTCGGCGCGGCCTTCCGCGATCCTCGCATCGGGGCTCGTGAAGACCTCCTCGGTGGGATGGTTGGGCACGAAGAAACGGCCCGAGGGCGTGCGCGAGCCTCCGCCGATCCAGCGCGAGCGCGGGGAAAGCCCGATTTTCAGGTCGGTGCCCGGGCCTTTGAAGCAGATCTCCTCGAGGACGAGCTCGTCCAGGGCCGAGGAACGTTCCGCGAGTTTCTTCGAGTGGTCGAGGACAGCCGCAGCTGGATCTGCCGCGTCGAGGCGGAGGATGGGGACGAGTTCGGCCATGAGGGCCGCTTCGGGATCTGCGGGAAGGGGCCTGCCCGCGTCGGCGAAGACCCGGCTCGCCCAGGCCGGCGTGGGGGCGGGAGCCACACACCAGATGACCTTGTTGGCGAACTGCGCTTCGCGGAGCCTCGTGAGGGCCGCCGACCTCGCCCGGGTCGAACGCTGGAGCCTGCCGGAATCCGCACCTTCGAGGGCATCGGGGTCCTCGTCGCCGGTGAGGAAGAGGTTGGCCCAGCCTTCCTCGACCATGGTGTCGCCCTCCCTGCCGACCATGGCCGAGACATCCTCGAGCCACTCGTCGCGTACGCCATCTATGAAGAGCCGCTGGAAACGCGAGTCCCTGTACTCGAGGCGAACGCTTCGCAGGCCGCGCTTCCAGGCCGCCTCGGAGATGGCCAGCATGAGTTCCCTGTGGCAATGCTGTCCCGCTATCTTGAGGCGGTCGCCTTCCCCGAGACCCATGCACGCATCGAGGAGAACCTCTGCGTAAATTTTCATGACAGTCCTGTCCATATCCTTTACCCCATTTCCCGACGGGCCTTCCCGCCGGCACTTTGGATTCGCCTATCTTCCGTCAGGTTGCGCGCCGGGGCGTCCTGGTCTAGGCTTGATGCGTAACCGCGGGCAATGGCCCGCAGCTCGAGCCCGCTGCTTCCCGGAGGTAGCAATGTCCAGAAAAGCCACGCTCTCAGCCATGATCGCCCGACGCATCGGCACCTTCGTGCTGATACTCCTCGTTGCCATGCTCCTCATCGCGGCCTTCCAGGTCCAGCGCTCCTTCAGCGCCACCATCCGCGCCGATGACGGCCAGATAGCCGGGGCCCGCGCAAGCGAGCTCGGCCAGCTCCTTGCCAAGCTCGATGGCCAGCTGGCCATGATAGCTGTCCGCAACGAGGCGAGGACAGGCGACCGCGCCGAGGTCGAGGCGATGATGCGCAGCCTCACGGAAGGCATATCCTCCGAGATCATCGGCGCTTTCTTCGCCTGGCCTGACGGATCCTACTATACTTCGGCGGGAGCCTCAGGCAACGTGGGGGACCGCGATTACTTCAAGGCCATCATGGAGGGCGGCGCCGAGACCGCAATAGGCGAGGCCGTGGTCTCCAAGTCCCTCGGCCAACCCATCATAGTCCTCGCCCGCGCGGTGAAGGACAAGGCCGGCGCCAAGCGCGGCTTCGTGGCCTACCAGATGCGTCTTTCCGGCCTCTCGTCGATCACGAGCGCCATCAAGCTCGGCGAGTCGGGCTATGGATGGATAGCCGAGAGCACGGGGCTTGTCGTCGCCCACAAGGACTCGAACCTGGTCATGAAGCTCAACCTCCAGGATTCCGCCAAGGAAGGCTATGCCGGCCTCGATGCGCTCGGGATGAAGATGGCCGCGGAGGGCTCGGGATCGGGCGCGTGGAAGTCCCCGGACGGCACCGCCATGACGACCTACTACACGAAGGTGCCCAATTCGCCGGGCTGGATCCTCGGCATCGATCTTCCGACGAGCGAGATGAACAAGTCCGTAGCCGAGGTCATCTACAGCCTGGCCGCCGTCCTCCTTGTCGGCATCATCCTCGCCATCGTCGTGGCCATGGTCCTCGGCAGGTCCCTCGCCAAGCCCGTCATCCTCGTCACGGAAGGCGCCCTTTCGCTTTCCCGGGGCGACCTCGGTATCAGGCTGGACCCGGAAAAGGTCAAGCGCAACATGGCCCGCGGCGACGAGCTTGGCGCCCTCAGCACGGCCCTCATCACGCTCTGGCACCGCCTCATCGAGGTCGTGGGCGGCATCAAGCAGTCGGCCTCCGACGTGACCGAGGGTTCGCAGGCCCTCTCGGAGTCGGCCCAGCACCTGGCCCAGGGCGCGAACGAGCAGGCCGCGAGCATCGAGGAGCTCTCGGCCTCGGTCGAGGAGCTTGCCTCCACCATCAAGCAGAACGCGGCCAACACCGCCCAGGCTGACGGCATCACCCGGCGCGTGGCCGTTACCGCCGAGGCCTCGGGCAAGTCGGTTTCGGCCACCGTAGCCAACATGAAGCAGATCGCCTCCAGGATCTCCATCATCGAGGAGATAGCGCGGCAGACCAATCTCCTCGCCCTCAACGCGGCCATCGAGGCCGCGCGGGCGGGAGATGCCGGCAAGGGCTTTGCCGTCGTCGCAAGCGAGGTGAGGAAGCTTGCCGAGCGTTCGGCCAAGGCCGCGGGCGAGATCAACGAGCTTTCGCGGACGAGCGTGAGCGTCGCGGCCGAGGCTGGCCGGAACCTCGAGGAGCTCGTGCCCGACATCCGCAAGGCGGCGGAACTCATCCAGGAGATAGCCGCGGCCTCTGCGGAACAGTCCTCCGGGGCCGACCAGATCGCCAAGGGCGTCTCCCAGATGGACCAGGTCGTGCAGTCGAACGCCGCGGTGTCGGAGGAGCTCGCGGGCACCGCCGAGGAGCTCTCCGCCCAATCGGAATCGCTCAACGCGGCCATCGGCTTCTTCAGGCTGGGCGAGGACGACGTTTCGGGACGGCCCGGGGCGTCGGCTGCCGCGCCCGCGCGGCCGCGTCGGATCGCGCCTGCGCAGCCTCTGCGGGCCGCGCTGCCCGCCGCGCCTGCCCGGCCCAGGGCGGATGCGCGGCCGGCGGCCCTGGCGCGGCCAGCGGCCATGGCGCGGATGGATGCGGCTCCGGCGCGTCCTGCTCCGGCTGACCCGCTGCCCGGCGAAGGGGAGGACGATGCGCGCGGCGAAGCCCGCGCCGAAACGCCCGCCCCGTCCGCGCCGGCGCCGGGCGCGAGCAGGGGCATCTCCATCAAGGAGGGCCCCGACGAGCTCGGGGATGACGAGGGCGATCCTCCCATCGAGATCGAGGAGCTCTGATCGGAGGCTTCCGCGCGAACCGGCGTCCGGCTAGTCCCGCGGCGGCCTCGACGCGCTCAGGATGAGGTAGGGATCGCGCATCGCGTCGAAGGCTCCGGGCTCCGCCTGCCAGCCGGCTGTCCTGGAGGGGTGGACGAAGCCCCGGGCTTCGAGGGCCGCGGACAGTTCGGCAGGCCCGATGGGCATGAGCATGGTCAGGTCCTCGAGGGCGGCCTCTCCAGCGCGCTCGATCCGCGTCCTGAAGGCAAGGCGCCGCGGAAGCGCCTGCCCGTCCGGCCTGCCTGTACCCGCTGCCTCATAACGACGGAGGAAGCTCGCGCCGCCCGCCTCGAGGGGCGGAAAGATGTAGTCCTCACGTGCCAGCCTCTCGAGGACCAGGTCGTAGTTGAGGAGCTGCAGGACGACGAGGCCGCCAGGGGCAAGGAGAGTGGCGAGGTCGGCCGCGAAGGCTCCGAGTTCCTCCCGGCTTCCCAGGTGGGGGAGGGTGTTCCCGAGGCAGAGGACGAGGTCGAAGTGGCCGGGCGGGAAGATCGACGAGGCGTCGAGCATCCCGCCTTCCCGGAAATCGGCCTCGAGTTCGGCGAGCTCGGCCTTGGTCCGCGCCTTCTCCAGCATCGGGACCGAGGGCTCGAGGCCATGAGCCTCCCAGCCCGCGGCCGCGAGGTCGAGGAGCTGCGATCCCGTCGCGCAGCCGAGGTCCAGGACCCGGCGCGTCTCGCCATGCCGGGAATGGCCATGGCCCGCGAGGCCAAGGATGAAGGCGGTAGCCGCCGGATTCTGGGGAAAGAGGAGGTCGTAGATCGACGCCAGGTCTTCGTAGAGGCTCATGGGTCAAGTATATATCACGGCTGGCCTCGCGGTTCCTCCGTTCCGGTCTTCGCGCCCTTCTGCGCTGTGGCCAGTAGAAACCGGGACTTTTGATCGGAAGCTGTGCGTACACTAGGATTGAGAATGCCTGTTGACATAATTCGAATGGCAGGGTAAATAGGATATATGACACCTATATCCTGAATATCTGAACGGTGCCATCTTCAGCAAGGAGACGCCATGGATCGATGGCTCGCGATCTCGGACGGGGCGAATGCCGCCCTCCATGCCCTGGCCTTCGCCGCGCGAAGCGAAAGACCATCCTCGGCTCGCGCCCTTGCAGAGGCCATCGGCGTATCGCCTTCCTACCTCGCCAAGCTCGTCCAGGAACTCGCCCGCGCCGGTCTCGTGGAGATGTCGAGGGGGGCCTCAGGCGGCTTCAATGTCGCGGGGGATCCTGCGGCGATCAGCGCGCTCGACGTGCTGCGGGCCATAGACGGAACCGAGCCGAAACGCCAGTGCCTCTTTCCCGAGGCGGTCTGCGCCTCCAGGACCTGCGTCCTCAAGTCGCTCTGCGACGAGGTCGCACAGAAGGCCAGGACCGTTCTTGCGGCCACGAGCGTGGCAGACCTATCAAGGAATTTCTGACAGCGGAAGCTGACGGGACAAGCGAGTCATGCGCGCGGAGTCGCGCGGGGCGAGGGCCCCAAAGGGAGGAACCATGTTCTGCCACCAGTGCCAGGAAACGATGAGGAACCAGGGCTGCAACGCCGCGAAAGGAGTGTGCGGCAAGACCCAGGAGGTGTCCGATCTCCAGGACCTCCTTCTCTACACCTGCAAGGGCATAGGCTACTGGGCCACGAAGGCCGGAGAGAAGGGGCTTTTCGACGAGGAGACGGCTTTCTTCGTCGATCGCATGCTCTTCGCGACCATCACCAACGCCAACTTCTCGGCTTCCGAATTCACCGCATGGACCCTCGAGGCCCTGAAGCGCCGCGACGCGATCAAGGCCGCCTACCTCAAGGCCGGCGGCAAGCCCGACGCAAGCCTGCCCGCCGCGGCGCTCTGGAGCGCAAACGACGCCGAGGGCATCAAGGCCGCGACCGCCAAGGGCTCGGGCGGCTGGCTCGCCGTCCAGGACGAGGACAGGCGAAGCCTCGAGTCCCTCGTCCTCTACGGACTCAAGGGCATGGCCGCCTACATCGAGCACGCCTACATGATCGGGAAGTCCTCGAAGGAGCTTTTCGTCTTCATGTTCCGCGCCCTCGCCATGCTCGCCGACGAGGCGGCAGACAAGGCCAAGCTCCTCGACCTCGTACTCGAGACGGGCAAGCAGGGCGTCGCGGCCATGGCCCTCCTCGACGGCGCCAACTCCGGGACCTACGGCAAGCCCCGCATCACGCAGGTGAAGACCGGCACGCGCGGCCGGCCCGGCATCCTCATCTCGGGCCACGATCTCCGCGACCTCGAGGATCTCCTCGAACAGACGAAGGGCTCGGGCGTCGACGTCTATACCCACGGCGAGATGCTCCCCGCGCACTACTATCCCTACTTCGAGAAGTACGACAACCTCTACGGCAACTACGGCGGCGCCTGGTGGACTCAGGGCAAGGACATCGAGACCTTCCACGGCCCCGTCCTCTTCACCTCGAACTGCCTCGTCCCGCCCAAGGAGGAGCAGAAGGCGCGCATCTTCACGACCGGAGTCGTGGGATTCGACGGTTGCGCCCACATCGGCGACAGGCCGGAGGGCGGCCGCAAGGACTTCTCCGCGATCATCGCCCTCGCGAAGAAGTGCCAGCCGCCGGAGCAGATCGAGGACGTGACGATCACGGGCGGCTTCGCCCACGACCAGGTCATGGCCCTTGCGGACAAGGTGGTGGCCGCAGTCAAGTCCGGCGCCATCAAGCGCTTCGTCGTCATGGCCGGCTGCGACGCGCGCCAGCCCGCCCGCGCCTACTACACGGACGTGGCCAAGGCCCTGCCCGAGGGCACGGTCATCCTCACCGCGGGCTGCGCCAAGTACCGCTACAACAAGCTCGCGTTGGGCGACATCGGCGGCATCCCGCGCGTCCTCGACGCAGGCCAGTGCAACGATTCCTACTCGCTCGCCCTCATCGCCCTCGCCCTCAAGGACGCCTTCGGCCTCGACGACGTGAACAAGCTGCCGCTGTCCTTCGACATCGCCTGGTACGAGCAGAAGGCTGTCCTCGTGCTGCTCGCCCTGCTCTCGCTCGGCTTCAAGAACATCAGGCTCGGGCCGACCCTCCCCGGCTTCCTCTCCCCCGGCGTCGCCAAGACCCTCGTGGAGGCCTTCGGGATCAAGGGCATCGAGACCGTGGACAAGGACGTCGCCGCCATGATGGCGGGGAAGTGACGATAGCGTAAGCCAGAAGGGGGAGGGGCGCATTGCGCTTCGCCTCGTTCCTCCCCCTTTGTTTTCGTCATGCGTCGAGGAATTCCTTCGCCGCGCAGGTGACAGGGAGGCTCGGGAAATGGAGGGCTTTTCCAGGGATTCGAATTGCGGCTTGTTCTGCGGGGCCTGCGAAATCCAGGCCGCGTACCGGAAGCAGCTCGATACGGGAAAGGAGGCCCGGTGGGAGGACATGCCTGCCCTCTTCGCCAGGTACATCCCGAACGCCAGGATCGAGTGCAAGGGATGCAGGTCAGACAACGTGTTCGCCGGATGCAGGGGCTGCGGGATCGGGAACTGCGCCCGCGCCCGCAACGTGGACTTCTGCTGCGAGTGCGAAGGCTACCCCTGCGACACGATCCGGCAGATGGTGTCAGGCATCGAGCAGTTCGGCAAGCTGCTTCCCCATGCGAAAGCCATCGTGTCCAACCTTGCCGGCGTCGTCGAGCTGGGGAAGGAAGCATGGCGCAAGCGGGAAGAAGCCTATTGGAGCTGTCCCGGCTGCGGAGCCCCGAGGACCTGGTACCAGGAAACATGCGGGCACTGCGGGCGCGACGTCACGGAAAGCTTCGAGTAGGACGGAATGGGCCTTGCGGCCGCACTCTCCCCGGCAGGCCGGCCCGCAGCGCGGGCAAGCCTGCCGGTCAGCGTACCCTGCCGAGGAGCCTGAGGAGGCCGTCGAGGGTCGTGAGGGGATGGGGTGGACAGCCGGGGACATAGAGGTCCACGGGCAGCATGCCTGCGATGCCTCCCACGACCTCCTCGTGCCCGGCGAAGGGCCCGCCCGAGATCGCACAACTTCCCACCGCTATGACTATCTTGGGCTCCGCCACGGCGTCGTAGGTCTTCCTGAGGGCGAGCACCATGTTGCGGCTCACCGGTCCTGTGACAAGGATGCCGTCCGCGTGGCGGGGCGAGGCGACCATCGAGATGCCGAAACGCCCCAGGTCCCAGCCGATGGTCCCGAGGACGTTGACGTCGGCCTCGCAGGCGTTGCAGCCGCCCGCACTCACCTCGCGGAGCTTGAGCGACCTTCCGAAGAGCCTCAGCGTTTCCTTCTTGAGCGCCGTGGCGAGGCGGAGGGCATGGGCCTCCATGTCGGCGGCGCCGGCCGGGCCGCCCGGGCTGCCCGCAGGGGCCGGGGCCTCCATGCCCACCACGAGGTCCTCCCGGCGGCTCGTGGAGAGGCGCCAGTCGCCCGACCAGGTGATCGCGCCAGCGGGGCAGGCCTCGCCGCAATCGGGGCAGAAGAGGCACTTGCCGAGGTCTACGCGTAGGGAGCCGCCGCGCATCGCGCCGCCTGACGGCGCGCCTGCAGGCGAGGCCTCGATGGCGCCCGTGGGACAGGAGGCGACGCATGCGCACGCGTCGCCTCCGGCCGCGTCCCTACAGGCCGCACAACGCGCCGCGTCGACGAGGGGGCGGCCGCGGAAGCGGTCGGAGAGGGCCGGCGGGGCACCGGCCGGGTATCTCATGGTCCTGTGCCCCTGCCGGAGCCTGACTAGCACTGACTTGTACATATCTTCCTCTCGTTCCTCGCCGCCATGGCGCCGGCTGCCTGGGTCGCGGGCATCACAGGTCGTGTCCGCAGTAGGAAAGGTTGAAGCTCTTGTTGCAGAGCGGGAAGTCGGAGATCTCCTGGTTCCTCAGGGCCATGGCAAGGCCGAACCAGTTGTGGAAGGAGGGATCGACGATCTTGTAGCGCGCGAAGGCGCCATTCCCGTCCGTGATCGCGGCGTGGCAGATCTCGCCGCGCCAGCCCTCTGCAAGCGAAACCGCAAGTCTGTCCGGCTCTATGCCGCCCATCGGCGCGGAGGCCTGGGGCGGCGGAAGGTTCCCGAGCTGCTCCTTGATGAAGGCTATGGAACGCTGGATCTCGAGGTTGCGGACATAGGCCCTCGCGAAGACGTCGCCGGAGTCGCAGGTGGACACGGGGAGCTGTGAGAATCGGAAGATGCCGGAGGGCTGGTCGTAGCGCACATCGCGTGCAAGCCCGGAGGCCCTGGCCGCCGGGCCGACGAGGCCGAGCTCCACGGCCGTCTCGCGCGATACCGTGCCCGTCTCCTCGAGCCTCGCCATGACCGAGCCGTCGTCCCAGAGGAGGCCGACCGCCTCGGCTATCTCGCGCTCGGCCGTCTCGATCCGCTTCCGGAGCTCTTCCGCGCGGTCCTCTTCGAGCTCGTAGCGGAGCCCGCCCGGCCGCACGAGGCCGCGGCCAAAGCGGTTGCCGCAGAGGAGGGCCGTCATGTTGAGGACGTCGCCGCGGATGCGTCCGCAGAAGCTCGAGGTGGGGAGGTAGCCCGTGTCGCCCGCGATGGCGCCGAGGTCGCCCACGTGGTTGGCGATACGCTCGAGCTCGAGGGCGATGCCGCGGACGATGTGCGAGTGGACCGTCGTCCTGTAGCCCGAGAGTGCCTCCACCACATGGCAGTAGGCCGTGCCGTGGCCTATCGTCGTGTCGCCCGCCGCGGTCTCGGCGTAGTGGAGGCTGCGGATGGAAGGCCCGCCCTCCATCGCGCGCTCGATGCCGCGGTGCTGGAAGCCGAGGGCTATCTCGAGGTGGAAGACCTTCTCGCCGTTGCACTGGAAGCGGAAGTGGCCGGGCTCGATGACGCCCGCGTGGACAGGGCCGACGGCGACCTCGTGCACCTCCTCGCCCTCGACGCGGTAGAAATCGCCCACCGCGGGAAGGAAGGCTTCGCCAGAGGGCCTCTGCCAGGCGTCGCGGCCCTTCCGTGACTGCTGCCAGCGGACGGGTTTGAGCCAGGGGTGTCCCTCGGGCCTGAGGCCGTACTGTTCTGCTATCTCGCGCTCGAAGAGGTGGACCTGGGGGCAGGTCGTGGTCATGGACTCGAAGCTGTCGCCTTTGACGACGGTACGCGCGACCTCGAGCGAGTTCCGCGCATCGTCCGAGAGGACGGCGTAGAGGGCCGTGCCGTCGCAGCCCTTCTCCGGGGCGCCGAAGAGGGCGGATACGCGCTTCCCCGCCTTGACGCCGCCGACTATGCCGGCGGCGAAGTCGTCGAAGGCGAGCTCCGGCACGTCGCGGAGACTGATGGAGAGCCCGTTGCCGAGGCTCGCGAAACATGTATTGACGCTCATGGCCTGTTCTCCACGAATGCCGCCGCGTTCCTCACGAGGTCGCCGAGGGGGGCGGGAATCCAGATGCCGAGCGCGAGCACGATGAGGGCAAGCGCCAGGATGGGGGCGACGGTGAGGAATCCGTCGCGGTAGGGCTTGGCCGCGGGGGCGGACGAGGCCGCGACAGCGCCGGACCCGCCGGCTGCAGTCGCGTTGGGCGCTACGGCTTCGATACCGACCTCGGCGGGAGGCCTTCCCTGCACGACCTTGAGCACCGTCTTGCCCATGCCGATGAAGACGAGGAGGAGGAAGAAGAGGAAGAGCCCTGCCGCCACGTAGCGGCCTGCGGTGAAGGCTCCGTTGAGGATGGCGAACTCGCTCACGAAGGGGCCGAAGGGCGGCGAGCCCGTGATCGCGAGGAAGCCGAGGAGGAAGAGGGCTCCCGAGACGGGGAGGCGCCTCAGTGCGCCACGGACCTGGTCGGTGTTCTTGCTCGAGAATGCGCGATGGATGTTGCCTGCGGAGAGGAAGAGGACTCCCTTGGTCATGCCGTTCGTGACGACGTGGAGCATGGTGCCGAAGAGGGCGGGGCCCCCGATACCGAGGCCGAGGACGAGGATGCCCATGTGCTCGACGCTCGAGTAGGCGAGCATGCGCTTGAAGTCGCGTTGGCCGATCATGAAGAGGCCTGCTACTGCCATCGAGAAGAGTCCCATGACGAGGAGGATGCGCGAGGTGAAGAAGGCCTCGCCCGCCGCGTTGCAGATCTGCCAGACCCTGAGGAAGGCGAGGAAGGCGCAGCTCGTGACGCCGCCTGCGAAGACCGCGCCGATGACGCCGGGCGCTTCGCCATAGGCGTCGGGCTTCCAGGTGTGCATGGGCGCGAGTCCCATCTTGGTGCCGTAGCCCACAAGGAGGAGGATGAAGGAGGCCCTGAGCCAGGGCTTCGAAAGGAGGCCGGCGTTGGAGAGGAGGTCCTCGAACTGGAGGGTCGCGCCGAGGCCCTGCTGGAGCGAGGAGTAGGCGAGGAAGAAGGTGCCGAGGAGGGCGAGGGCTATGCCCACCGAACCCACGAGGAGGTATTTCCAGGTGGCCTCGATGCTGCGCTTGTTGTTGTTGAAGTAGATGAGGGGGGCAGTCACGAGGGTCGTGCCCTCGATGGCCACCCACATGAGGCCGAGGTGGTGGGACCAGGCCACGAGGCTCATGATGCCGAGGAAGCCGCAGAGGCAGGCCACGAAGACCCGGTTGGAGCGTTCCTGCCGGTAGCGGAGGTAGCCTATCGCGTAGATCGAGCAGAAGAGGAAGAGGACGCTCACGACGAGGAGGACGAGGCTCGCCGCGGGGTCGAGGACGAGCCAGGCCGAGGTGGCCTTGAGGTCGGGCCGCGCGAGGACGAGGACGGTCATGCAAAGGTGGGCGAGGGCCGCGACCGGGAGGAAGAGGGGCCTCAGGCGGTTCGAGGGGAAGATGGCCGCGAGTCCCGCAATGGCTATCGGCACGAAGATCATGAGGAAGGCCATGCGCTACTCCTTGAGGGCCACGAGCTGGCTCGTGTCGGTGGACGAGAAGGCCCGGTTGATGTGCTTGACCATGATCGCGATGACGAAGATGCCCACGAAGAGGTCGAGGAGGACGCCCATCTCGACGACGAGGGGCATGGCGTCCACGAGGAGGAGGCCGAAGATGAAGATGCCGTTCTCGAGGACGAGATAGCCGACAGCCTGGGACAGGGCCTTCACCCTCGTCGTGAGGATGATGAAGCCGACGAAGATGGTGGCGAATGCCGCCGGCACGATGAGGGTTCCGCCCTGGAAGGGCGCCATGTCGAGGCGGTTCGCGAAGATGAGGGCGAAGCCGGTGCCGAGGGCTCCGAGGATGATCGAGGGCAGGAGTCCGATGATGGGCTGGACCTCCTTCTTGATCACCACGTCGCGGAGGGCCCGGGTCATGATCGTCGGGATAAGGAGACCCTTGATGAGGATGCCCACCGCCGCAGCGAGGGCCTCTGGCAGGCCGATGCTTTCGTAGAGGAGGAGGGGCAGGGCGCCGAGGAGGACGCCCTGGGCAGCCACGATGCGGATGACGGAGAGGATCCGGCTCGTCCCGAGGGCGAAGAGGTTCAGGACGAGGATGATGACTAAAAGCGCATTGAGCAGGTCCATGGTCACCTCACGAGCAGGATGAAGGCCGAGCCGCAGAGGAGGATCGCGCTCACGAGGAGGTAGGGAACGCGGTTCATCCTGAGGCGGGCCATGACGGATTCGACGACGCCGATCACGGCGGCGAGGACCACGAGCTCCCCGGCGAAGATGGGCCAGTCCATGAGGGGGTTTCCCGTCTTCCAGGGGGCCACGATGTCAACGAGGACAGAACCAATTATGAAGAGCTTGAGCGAGGCCGAGTAGGTGATGGCGCCGAGGAGGGGGCCCGAGTGGTCGAGGACCATGGCCTCATGGATCATCGTAAGCTCGAGGTGCGTATTGGGATCGTCCACGGGGATGCGGCAGGTCTCCGCAAGGAGGATGATGAAGAGGCCGATGGCGATGAGGACGAGGGGCGCCGTCGTGCCCGCGGCGAGGCCCATGGCTGGCACCCGGAGCATGTTCACGAGGGAGAGGGAGCCCGACATCCGCGCGAGGGCGAGGAAGGCGAAGAAGAGGGCCGGCTCCGTGAGGACGGCGAAGGTCGCCTCGCGCGCCGAGCCCATGCCCTCGAAGGAGGAGCCCGTGTCGAGGGCCGCGCTCGTCGTGAAGAAGCGCGCGAGGCCGAAGAGGTAGGCGAAGAGGACGAGGTCGCCCTGGAAGGCGATGATGGCGGGCGAGGCACCGAAGGGCACGAGGAGGCCCGCCATGGCCACGGCCGCCAACGTGACGAGGGGACCGGCCCTGAAGATCCAGGTCGTCGTCCCCGAGATGACCATGCCCTTGCGAAGGAGCTTCGCGATGTCGCGGTAGGTCTGGAGGAGGGGCGGCCCCTTGCGGCCGGCGAAGAAGGCCTTGGTCTTGTTGATCACGCCGAGGAGGAAGGGCGGCAGGAGGATGAGTACGAGGAGGTGTACGGCGATATCGGTCATCGGGGAACTCCTGTCCCGCCCGCGGCGAGCAGGACGATGGCGATGATGAGTATGTACAGTATGTAGAGCTGGGTCTGGCCCTGCTGCATGACGCGGACCATCGAGGACCAGCGGCGGCTCGACTTGAAAAGGGGGCGCAGGGCCCTGTCGAGGACGGGATCGGGTACCCGCGCCGAGAAGCGGCTCTCCGGGGGGAAGGGGCCTTCGATGCGGGGTTCCCTCCTCGAGGGCCAGAGGACGAAGGAAAAGAGACGCACGACCGACTGGCCGAAGGAGGTGGCGGTGTACTCCATGCGGGAGGTCGGGGCAGCGTAGCCGCAGTCCCAGGTGCCCCGGCGAGGCGCTTTCTCGGCGCGGGGGTGGAGCCTCATGCCGAGGGCGAGGAGGGCGACGACCGCCGCGAGGGCTAGGCCGAGCCAGCCGATCCAGGCCTGGGGCGCAAGTTCCGCGATGTGCGGCACCATCGAGCCCACGGGAAGCCAGGCAGTAGTGGCTGCCTCGAGGGCGGGCGCGGCGAGTCCCGGGAAGAAACCGATCACGAGGCAGGCCGCGGCGAGCATAACCATGGGGAGCTTCATCGCGAGGCCCGGATCATGGGCCTTCGCGACGCGTCCTGGGTCCCGCGGTTCGCCCTGGAAGACTGCGCCGAGGAGCCGCACGAAGCAGGCCACAGCTATGGCGCCTATCATGGCAAGACCGCCGGCCGCGGCGGCCGCCGCTTCGATGCCGCGCGGGCCTCCTGGCACGAGGGTGTCGAAGAAGCCGAGGTAGAGGAGCCACTCGCCCGCGAAGCCATTGAGGGGTGGCAGGCCCGAGATGGCCACAGCGCCGAGGACGAAGGCCGCGGCTGTGAAGGGCATCTTCTTCCCGAGGCCGCCCAGGGCCTCGATGTCCCTCGTGCCCGTCGCGTGCATGATCGAGCCTGCATCGAAAAAGAGCAGGGACTTGAAGAGACTGTGATTCCAGACGTGGAGGAGGGCGCCGCCTAAGCCGAGGACCGTCCAGACGGGACGGCCCGTCGCCCTGCCGAGGAGGGCGAGGCCGAGGCCCATGCCGATGATGCCTATGTTCTCGATGCTCGAGTAGGCGAGTACCCGCTTCAGGTCCTTCTGCCCCGTGGCGAAGGCTATGCCCGCGATGCCCGACACGAGGCCGACGACGAGGAGGGTGGAGCCCATCCAGGGCTCGATGGCCGCGAGTAGGCCCGTCATCCTCACGATACCGTAGATGCCCATCTTGAGCATCACGCCGGACATCACTGCGGAAACATGGCTCGGCGCGTTGGCATGGGCGCCGGGCAGCCACACATGGAGGGGCATGAAGCCGGCCTTGAAGCCGAAGCCCACGAGGGCGAGGACGAAGAGGGCCGTGGCCGCGCCGCCGGCCGAAGCGAGGGGCGAGAGGGCGAAGGAACCTGTCGTCGCCCGCCAGAGGGCGAACATCGCGAAGAGGCAGAGCGTGCCCACGTGGGTCGCGATGAGGTAGATCCAGCCCGACTTCCTCACCTCGGGCCTGTCGTCATCGATAGCCGCGGCGAACCAGGCCGCGAGGGCCATGACCTCCCAGGCCACGAGGAAGAGGACCGCGTCGCGGGCTATGACGACGAGGCCCATGGACGCGGCGAGGAGGCCGTAGAAGACCGCGAGCTTGCCTGCCTTGCGGCCTTCTTCCTTACGGGTGAAGTAGCCAAGGCCGTAGATCGAGCCCAGGGCGGGCACGACGAAGACGGGACAGAGGAAGAAGGCGGAGAGCGGATCGATGGAGACGCTGAAGCTGCCCCAGGGGAGGAGCCAGTAGTAGTCCAGGGCGGGCGGCATGGGCGCAGCGAAGGCGCCTATCGCGCCCGCAAGGCCGAGGCCGGAGCCCGCGACGAGTACGGCGGCAGCCAGCCTCTGCCCGCCCTCTCCCCGGATGGGGAGGAGGGCGAGGAAGCCGCTCGCGGCCACGACGACGATGCCCGCCATCGTCAGTTCAATGCTCAGCATTGGCAGATCCTTTTCATCGTTTCCTAGCGCCTCATGAGCTGCGCCAGGATGTCCCCGAAGGGAACCAGGGTGGAGAGGAGTATCAGGGTCGCCACGAGGATGGCGAGTATGTACGATTGCGTGAGGCCCTGCTGGAAGCGATGGAACCAGAGCGAGGCCTTCTCGAAGCCGTGGAAGGCCGGGACTATCCTGCGGTCGAGAACGGGGTCGTCCACATGGCTTTCCATCTCCGAGGGACGGGGGAAGTCGCCTTCGATTCGGGGCTTGCGTTCGCGGGGATGGAGGGCCCACGAGAAGAGGCCCACGATGGAGCGGGCGAAGGATGAGGCGCTGTACTGCATCCGGGCCGTAGGTTTCGCATAACCGCAGTCCCATGTTCCCGGTACGGGCCTGGACCTGGCGAGGAGGCGTGAGACGAGGACGAGGAGGGCGACGGCGAGCGCGAGGGCGAGCGAGATCGAGCCGATGACGCCGAGGGGCGCGAGGCTCGCGAGACGGGGAAGGGCCGCGCCCGTTGCGGCTCCAGAGGCCGCGCTCGCGCCGCCGGCCCAGGGCGCCACGACGGCGTCGAGGATGGGCGCCACGAGGCCAGGGGCGAGGCCGATGAAGGCGCAGGCCGCCGCCAGGATGGCCATCGGGATGAGCATGGAAGGGGGCGCTTCGTGAGCGCGCTCGGCCGCTCCCGAGCGCGGCAGCCCGAGGAAGGCAGTCCCGTAGACCTTCACGAAGCAGGCGAGGGCGAGGGCCCCCGTCGTCGCGAGGACGGGAGCGGCCATCGCGGAGAGGATGTAGCCCGTACCGTGCATCGAAAGGCTTCCGAAGAGCCCGAGGTAGACGAGGAGCTCGCTTACGAAGCCATTGAGGGGCGGGAGTCCCGAGATGGCCACGGCCCCGACGAGGAAGCCCGCGGCGGTATAGGGCATCCGCTTGGCAAGGCCGCCTAACTTGTCTATTTCCCTCGTATGGGCGCAATGGAGGACGGAGCCCGCGCCGAGGAAGAGGAGGGACTTGAAGAGCGAGTGGTTCCAGACGTGGAGGAGGCAGCCCGAGAGGCCGAGGACGAGGAGGGCCGCGTTACCCGAGGAGCGGCCGAGCATGGCCACGCCGAGTCCCATGAAGATGATTCCGATGTTCTCCACGCTGTGGTAGGCGAGGAGGCGCTTGAGGTCATGCTGGCCTATCGCGAAGGCGACGCCGAGGATGGCGCTCACGCTGCCGAGGATGAGGAGGAACCCTCCCCAGGCCGCCGGCG